>ERZ1023497.64-NODE-64-length-51643-cov-122.203245_pt1 | contig 51643 bp, 47 predicted proteins | sample MGYA00380543_ERZ1023497 | MGnify/ENA primary metagenome ERZ1023497 (study PRJEB33173, sample SAMEA4830384) | metagenome | study: EMG produced TPA metagenomics assembly of the PRJEB25223 data set... | reverse complement strand
TTATTGCGGTTTATGATACAAATAAATCTAATCCAGACAATTCATTAAATCATTATTATAAGCTAATTTATTTCTGTAATAGAGTTAGTGGAGAATTAACAACAAGTGTTGAAACCAGTTCAGTTAAATACTTTGGAATCAATAATTTACCTGAACTATCGACTAAAAGAAATACAACAAAACAAATTAAAGAATGCTTTGAAAATAGAACAAATCATACTATTATTGAATAATTAAGTAATAAAAAAGAGCAAGTGTCAAAAAGTAAGAGAAATTTTCTCTAGACACTTTTTTGACACTTGCTCAAACGGATCAACTTACCAAATGCAAGAAAATCCAGCAATATCAACGTCTTGGATTAGTTGATTATTAAGGTACAAACGGAGAGTGAGGGATTCGAACCCTCGAGACGCTTGTGGCGCCTACACACTTTCCAGGCGTGCTCCTTCGGCCAACTCGGACAACTCTCCACAAACAAAAAAATCAGAAGCGATATTTCACCTCTGATTATATGACCCCTACGGGATTCGAACCCGTGTTACCGCCGTGAAAGGGCGGTGTCTTAACCGCTTGACCAAGGGGCCTTATGGCTCCACAGGTAGGACTCGAACCTACGACCGATCGGTTAACAGCCGATAGCTCTACCACTGAGCTACTGTGGAATAATAATGGAGCGGGTGATCGGAATCGAACCGACAACATCAGCTTGGAAGGCTGAGGTTTTACCACTAAACTACACCCGCTTAAGTAAATAATATATATATGGGGCGACTGATGGGAATCGAACCCACGAATGTCGGAACCACAATCCGATGCGTTAACCACTTCGCCACAATCGCCATACTTGTTTAAAAAAGTATGGCTCAGGACGGAATCGAACCGCCGACACAAGGATTTTCAGTCCTTTGCTCTACCGACTGAGCTACTGAGCCATACATTAATTTTTAAAAAATGGCGGTCCCGACGGGAATCGAACCCGCGATCTCCTGCGTGACAGGCAGGCATGTTAACCGCTACACCACGGGACCATCATTAAAAAGTATTGCGGGAGGCGGATTTGAACCACCGACCTTCGGGTTATGAGCCCGACGAGCTACCGAACTGCTCCATCCCGCGCTAATAATAAGTAATTTGGCTACCTTGTTAATATAACACATTCATTAATATTATGTCAATAAAATTTTAATAAATTTTTATTAAAAATGGTGACCCCTACGGGATTCGAACCCGTGTTACCGCCGTGAAAGGGCGGTGTCTTAACCGCTTGACCAAGGGGCCTCTAATTGAGAACTACTTAAGTATATATAGAAATATAAAGAACGTCAATGCTATTTCTTTACTTTTCTTAATAAAAATTTGAACTTTTAACATCTATGTGACAATTGTCACTAAAGGGAGAAATAATCATTCAAAACACACTCTTTTTTATCTTCTAAAGTGTCATTTTTTCATGACTTTTACAGAAAAAAATGATCATAAAGTAGTTTTTTTGAAGTCATTGTGAAAAAGATGAATTAAAATTCCACATTTTTAATAAAGTATACATTAAGTTATATAGACATCTCTATGTTGCTTGTTTGGCCTGTCTTGCAACTAACGGTGCTCCTATTTATCTTGTTTGGTCAATCTAGATAAATACAACGCGCTTATTTATCTTGTTTGGCCTGTCTTGCAACTTACAACGACTCTATGTTTCATGTTTGGCCTGTCTTGCAATTTACAGCTGCTCTATGTTGCTTGCCACCCTCCACTTGCACTATTCAACCTCTCAACATTGCTTGTCACTCTCCACTAGCAATATTCAGACTCCCAATATTGCTTGTCACCCTCCACTAGCAACATTCAGTCCTCCAACATTGCTTGTCACCCTCCACTAGCAATATTCACCCTCCCCCTCCAACAAAAAAACAGAAATTCTAATATTAAATTAGAATTTCTGTTCCTTTTCCCTGCACTTCCATACGCTTTCTTCCACTTCCGCACACTATCTACTTACTACTTTCTACTATCTACTTCAAATACTCTATCATCTTGTCACTTGCGTTCTTAGCCATTTGTACACAGTCTGGTAATCCGACTGCATCAAATGAAGCGCCTGTTATGATAAGGTTATGATAATTCTGATCGATATGTTCTTGTATATCTCTAATACGATCAATATGACCGACTTCATATTGAGGCATGCTGTGTGGTAATTTCGTTACGATAAAGAATTCTGGTTCTCCTTTAATCGTCATGATTTTATTCAAATCATTTAGAGCGACTTGTTTCAATTGTTCTTCGTCTTTGTGATGAATAATATTTGAGCCTGGTTTACCTACATATGCTCTTAATAAGACTTTTCCTTCTGGTGTTGTATGTGGCCATTTTTTGTTTGTCCAAGTACATGCTGTTATGGCTGTATCACTTGTTCTTGCGATTACAAATCCAGTTCCATCTTTATCATTCACGACTTGGTCTTTATCAAATGCCATAACGACTGTTGCCACACTTGTTGAAGGCATATAGTTAAAGTAATCTAATTTAAGGTCATCTTCAAACCATTTAACGAAATGTTGGTGTGGTATTGTAACAATTACACCATCATATTCATGCTCTTCATTATTTATCGTCAAAATTGTTTTGTTATCTTTTTCTACTAAATTTTGAACTGGAGCGTTTAAATGTATTTGAACGCCTTTATCTTCAAGACTATCACGTAAAGTTTGAATGAATGATTCAAGGCCATGTCTAAATTGTTTAAATTGACCTTTTGGTTTAACTGTTACTTTTTTATCAGCATTATTTTTTGCTTTTTGAGCTATCATGCCTTTTATTAAGCCGCCCTCTTTTTCTTCTTGTTCTTTAAAATGAGGAAATGTTGTTTTTAAGCTTAATTTATCAATATTTGCACCATAAATACCTGCCATTAAAGGTTCGATTAAGTTTTCTAATACTTCATCACCTAATCTTTGTCTAAAGAAATGGCCGATTGATATATCTGTATGCATCGGTTTAACAGGTAAGAAATAATCTAATCCTGCTCTTAATTTAGCTGCTGGCGAAATCAATTGTGTCTTAAGAAATGGTTTGATTTCTGTAGGTATACCCATAATTGAACCGCCTGGTATTGGATATAACTTATTATGGCTGTAAATATATGATTGCCCTGTTTTATTTGTTACTAAATCATCAGCAATCCCAATTTCTTCAGCCAATTCTGTCATAATTGTCTTTCTACCTAAGTAAGATTCTGGCCCTAGTTCAATTGTATAACCATCTTTACGATACGTTTTGATTTTGCCGCCTACTCTGTCTGATTGTTCATATACATCAATTTCTGCATTTGGATAATCTCTTCTTAAATAATGGGCAGCAGATAACCCAGTTATCCCTGCCCCTATTATTGCAATTCGTTTTGACATTCTTAACACTTCTTTCTTAATCGAATATCGAATTAGAATTTTTTCTTAATTGCTGATACCATTGCTTCTATAAATTTAGGATCAATATTTGGCATTGGTGGTCTGTGATATTTCACGCCTAATTCATCACAAACAACTTTACATTCATAGTCGTTATCATATAATACTTCTAAATGTTCACATACAAATCCTACTGGTGTATAAATAAAGTGTTTATAGCCATGTTCATTATATAAGTCTCTTGTTAAATCTTGAACATCTGGTCCTAACCAAGGTTCTCCAGTTTGACCTTCTGATTGCCAACCTACTGATACATGTTTAATGTTAGATTCTTCACTTAAAATTTTAGCAGTTTCTTCTAATTGATCAGGGTATGGATCATTTGCTTTTTTAATTTTTTCAGGCAAACTATGCGCAGAAACGATTAATACTGTTTCATCATGACTTTCTTCTGGAATCGTTTGTAATGTTTCATCAATCATGTTTGTCCAGTAAGAAATAAATGCTGGTTCATTGTAAAATTGCTCAACGTGATGCATTGAAATGCCGTATTTATCTGCTTCTTCTTGAGCACGTTTATTATAACTTCCAACTGAGAAATTAGAATAATGAGGTGCTAATACAATCGTAACCGCTTCTTCAATACCATCATTATGCATTTGTTCTACTGCATCTTCAATAAATGGATGAATATGTTTTAAACCAATGTACAATTTAAATTCAACATCTTCATATGCTTCATTTAAAGCGCCAAGTAAACTTTCTGCTTGTTTCTCTGTTGTACCTGCTAATGGTGAAATACCACCAATCGCTTTATAACGTCCTTTTAAGTCTTCAATTTGCTCATCAGATGGCTTACGACCATGTCTAATGTGTGTATAATAAGGTACAATGTCACTTTCTTTATAAGGTGTACCATATGCCATAACTAAAAGTCCCACTTTTTTATTCATCTTCTATACTCCCTTTAATAAAATTAAGCTGTTTAATAACCTATCTTTGTTGTGATTTATATTTTGCTGAATAATCATGCACAAACTGAGCAACTCTTCTCAATGTATCAGGTTGTACTTCTGGAAAGACACCATGTCCAAGATTAAAGATATAATTATGGTCTACTAAACCTTGATCCAATATTTGAACGAGTCTTTGTTCAATAACTTCCCATGGTGCTAGTAAAATAGCTGGATCTAAGTTTCCTTGTAACGTCTTAGTAATACCTTTTTCCCTAGCTTCTTTGATTTGTAAGCGCCAATCTAGCCCGATTACATCAACCGATAATTGATTCCATTCTTCTATTAAATGGCTTGCTCCAACACCAAATGTTGTAACAGGTACGTTCTTTTCTTTAATTGCTGCAAAAATTTTATTCATAGATGGTCTAATGAAATAATGATAATCTTCAGCATTTAACGCACCTACCCATGAATCGAATACTTGAATCATCTTACATCCAGCATCAATTTGAGCATGTGTATAGCGAATTGCCATATCAGCTAATGTATCCATTAATTTAAACCAAGCTTCTGGCTGTTTATACATAAACGCTTTAGTCTTATTATAATTTTTAGAAGGTCCACCTTCAATCATATAGCTCGCTAGCGTGAACGGTGCGCCAGTAAATCCTATTAATGGTACGTTTAGTTGTTCTTCTGTTAAAAGTTTAATCGTATCTAAGACATATTTCACGTCTTCTTCAGGATTAATTTGACCTAATCGATTAATATCAGAAATGTCTTTAATAGGGTTATGTATAACAGGTCCTATTCCAGATTTAATTTCTACATCTACACCAATTCCAGTTAAAGGTGTCATAATATCTTTATATAAAATTGCAGCATCAGTATTATATTGATCTACTGGTAATTTTGTAACATATGCACAAAGTTCTGGTTGATGTGTAATTTCAAATAATGAATACTTTTCTTTAATTTTTCTATATTCAGGCTGTGATCTACCTGCTTGCCTCATAAACCAAACTGGTGTATGAGTTGTTTTTTCTCCCTTTGCTGCTTTTAAAATTGTATCGTTAAACGGTACACTCATTTATTTCACCTCATTATAATCATTACAATCTATTTTAACATATTCTATTATAAAGACATCTATGTGTACAAAAATTCATAAATTATACAAAAGATTTCATGTATTGGTTGATTTTAGCGCTTACATGTTTATAATCTAATTAAAGAGATATAGGAGGTATATCATTATGAAATGTTATATAACAACAGGTACGTATCATTTTCTGCATAGTATAATGAAGAAACATCCAGATGAAGATATTCATCATTATACGAGACAAGATACGACAGTACTTATTCATGAAACAAATGGTGATACAGTATTTGCACAACCAAGAGAATATCGAATATTAGAATCAAAAGGTGTTTTTATCAATCATGAATTTATAGCAGCAAGCTACATTCCTGTATCTGATGAAATGCAACATCGATTCGAAAATCATTATGTAGATATCGACAGTCAATTTGATAATTTCGAAGGGTTCGAATCATTTAGATTACTTAAACCTCGAAAAGGCGATACTTATATGATATTAGTAGGTTTCGATTCAAACGAATTATATGAAGATTTCACAAAATCATCTTTCTATGCGGAATATTTCTCAAGAGAGGCTACTCGTAAATTCTCTGGCGCTGAACAATATTCAACAGCAAATTATACAAAGTATTGGTATAGACCTGAAGAAGATGAAGAAACAGAAAACGAAGAAGCATAATTATAAAATAAAAAAGAAGAAATGATTCTCACTGAGTCATTTCTTCTTTTTTATTTGTTATTAATCTCTAAGTAGCTCTTGATGTTTTTTAATTTTCTTAATGGACGAATCTATTGTTAACCAACCAACAACGAAGAATAATATAACGAAATAAATCGCTGTAACAAATTTCAAGATATATATGATTGATAAAATAATACCTAATACAAGCATGATATTAATTAAAAACTGATGATAGCCTTTAACAACTTGTCCTTCACTAACCGGCCATACTTGTGGCCACAACCCGTATGCTTGTTGTTTATAAAATTGAGATAATTGTAATATCAACAAGTACATGATTAAAGCACCTAATATGGCTGATATGAATGGCTGATCAATCCACCAAATTAATACAAGTCCGATAATCAATAATCTTAATACGATAAAGAATGCATCTTTCCCTCTCGCAAAACTTCTTACAAATAAGAATTTATACATATAATTTTGATTAAATTTCTTAGGACTCGGAACTTTTAAGAAGACATCTAAATATCTTCTGCGAACTGTTCGTTCATTTAATACTTTTACATCTGTAAACATATTAACGAATTTATAATAATTCATCTTATGATTATGTTCGATAGTGATTAATGTTTCCCACTGATAAAAAGTACCTCTATTGATATTTTCTAATAAAATAATTAAAGCAATCAATACGACAATAGATAATAGACCTGATAAAGCCCCTACTTTTAAAGTTGTGTAATAACCACTCGCATATACGATAAAGAGTAATACATTAATTCCCCATATTTCTAAACCATATTTTAACCAGAACCATTTCATCATCAGTCCTAGAATTGGAAAGATGAAACTCAAAACCATTACCGTGATATATAAATAAAATTTACCACCCATTAATTGATAGAATAATGGTAAACCGATCACTAATATTACGACTGGTAAATATAGTCGATTAAAATAACTATAAGTCAGTGCTTTTCTAATATAGAGCGTTAAGTGTTTTTCAAATGGTAACAAATATAACTTATCTGCTTCTCTAAAGAAAGTCCTCATTGGAAATATCGAACAAATAGATAATATAACTGAAAAGATTAAACGATAGTTAATATTTTGTGGAATATCTTTTAACCAATTACTATAGCCCAACGCAAAAGCGCCAATCATAATGGTTATAAATATCAAGAAATGACCATTAAAGATGAATTTATTGTAATTCATTTTCTCTAATACTTCTTCTCTTTGTCTAACCTTATATAAAGTATTTACATCATTCATACGCTTCACCTTGTGTTAAATGTATATAAATATCATCTAGTGTTGCATTAGTAAGTCCAGTTTTTTCTCTCAATTCTTCTAAATTGCCCATCGCTACTAAACGACCTTGATGTAATATAATAAATCGGTCGCAATATCTTTCAGCAGTTGCAAGTATATGTGTAGACATTAATACTGAAGAGCCTTGATTACGTCTTTCTACTATTAAATCTAACATTGTTTGTATACCTAATGGATCTAACCCTAAGAATGGTTCATCTATGATATATTGTGTCGGTTCAACTAAGAATGCACAAACAATCATAACTTTTTGTTTCATACCTTTTGAAAAATGTATCGGAAAGACTTTTAATTCATTTTCAAGTCTTAGTCTTTTCAATAACGGCATTGCCTTTTCAAGCGCTGTATCTTTATCAATACCATATGCCATTGCAGTCATGTAAATATGTTCTTCTAAAGTTAATTCATCATATAAAACTGGACTTTCTGGTATATATGTAAGATTTCTTCTATAAGATTCTATATCTGCTTTAATATCTATATTATTAATGGACATCTCACCTTGTTGTGGTGTTAATAAGCCAAGTATATGTTTAATTGTTGTACTTTTCCCTGCACCATTTAATCCAATAAGTCCTACGACTTCACTTGGTTTACATTCAAATGAGATATCATGGATAACAGCTTTTTTACCGTATCCACCTGTTAAATTATTCACTTTAATTGTCACGTGAACACACCTCCAAAATATATTGTAGCATGTTCTCAATGTTACATTCATTAAATATTATCTTTATCAGTGAGATGATATTACGAGCATGATATAATAAAACTAATATTTACATAGGAGATGATAGTATGTCAGAAACAATATTCAGCAAAATTATCGATGGTGAAATCCCATCATTCAAAGTTTACGAAAATGATTATGTATATGCATTCTTAGATATTTCTCAAGTAAGTAAAGGACACACATTACTTATACCAAAGAAAGCTTCACCAAATATTTATGAAACAGACCCAGAAACAATGAAACACATAGCTGAAGCTTTACCAATCGTTGCAAATGCCATCAAAAAAGCTTTCAATCCTGATGGTTTAAATATTATTCAAAATAATGGTGAGTATGCTTCACAATCTGTATTCTATATCCACTTCCACTTAATCCCTAGATATAAAGAAGATATTGATGGATTCGGTTATATTTGGAATACAAATGAAGACCAATTAGATGATGAGAAAAAAGCAGAAATCGCACAAACAATTCAACAGCATTTTTAATACACTGCATGTTTACAAAAATTCAGGGTATATATTTAAATAAGAGATATCAAGGAGGATAATTATGAAATTTTCAAGACTCGCAATTGGTGTTGGTGTAGGATTTGTTACAGGTTTTACAACAGCCATTTTAAATACAGACCGTTCTGGTGATGCTTTAAAGACAGATTTAAAATCAACTGCTGACGGATCTAAAATTCAATTAAGTGAAATTAAAGACAATGCTATTGAAATAAAAGATTATGTATTAAAGACTAAAGACGAAAGCCAAATTGCCATTCAATCATTAAGTGAAGAAATTAAAACGATGATTAATGAATTTAAAGCTGATATTAACCCTAATATTGAACAAATACAGAAAAATATTGAAAATATTAGCAATCGTGGCAATGAAATTCAAAAAGAAATTCAAAATACTAAGCTTCCATTTCTAAAAAATTAGAAAACGTGTTAAAATTATTATATTATTAAAGTGTTATAACTAAGCATGATACATTAGTATCATGCTTTTATTATACAAACAAAGGGGGATTTAACTATGTCGAATGAATTGGACATGATTGAAAAAATGTTATTTACTCATAAGGTTTCACAGTTATCTAAAGCTTTATGGAAGACAATCGAGAAAGATTGGCAGCAATGGATTAAGCCTTTCGACTTAAATATTAATGAACATCATATTTTAATTATTATTAGAAGCTTAAATGAAGCTACAATATCTGAAGTGAGTAAATATGGCGTTATGCATGTATCTACTGTTTTCAATTTCGCTAAAAATTTAGAAAAACGTGGCTATTTAACAATGCCTAAAAGTCAGCACGATAAGCGTACGACTTATTTAGAATTAACAGATAAAGGTCTTGCAGTGTTAAGAAAGACATATTTAAACTATTCAAATGATACGAACAGATTATATGAAATTGCTGCAGATTATGAGAAAGTCATGTACAATATGCCAGAATTTACAGATGTGAAATATATCGTTGGTCAAATATATGGTAGCGACTTTATTCATCACATTGAACAAAACCATGAGCAATTAAGAAAATATCTACTTGACGAACAGTCTGAGGATGATGCATAATATCAAGATAAATCATATCTTAGAAGGTGACATTAACCATGTTTTTGTGTTCTAAATCAATTAATATACAGTCTCGTTATGGATTGCAGAGAATTGTATTAATTAGTGCTTTAGTTTCATTCTTAACATTTATCGTCACTTACGAAATATTCAATTATATACAAACAGAACCTTTAAAGGACGATAAGTTTATACTATTCTTATTCGTCCTTTGCTTAATTTATCCAATTCATAAATTGTTGCATTTGATTGTATTAATGTATTATCGTAAGTCATTTAAAATGAACAAAACGACTAAAGCTAAACGTGCTTTACCTTTATATAATATTAGAGTAGATCAACCAGTTAATAAGATTGTATTTTGTTTTGCACTTATTTGCCCACTCGTTACGATAACTACCCTATCTATTGCACTCGTAAATATAATTCCACAATATGGACATTACATTTTATTTATCATGTCTATCAATATTGGCATATCAATTATCGATTTACTTTATTTGAAGATTATTTTATTTACAAAAAAAGGTACTTATATTGAAGAAAGAAAAAATGGTATCGAATTGTTAACAAAACGTTCACTGGATGCCGAACATTTATAGTTTATTTTTTGTATTTAAAATAGTATATATGCTATATTTATCATTGTATTCTTACAAAAGGAGTTCTATTTATGAAATCAATTAAAAAAATAGTGTTACCTGTAACACTTTCAGCATCAGTATTAACTTTAGGCGCTTGTGGTAATGGTTCAGATAATTCTGGAGAAACTTTAGTAGAAACTAAAGCCGGAAACGTAACTTCACAAGACGTACTAGACAAAATGGGTAGTAACGAAGTCGCACAAAATGCATTTCAAATTGTACTTAACAAAGTCTTAAAAGATAAATACGAAGACAAAGTTGATACGAAGAAATTAGACAAACAAGTTGATAAACAAATCGAGCAATACGGTGGTAAGAAGAAATTTGAAGAAGCACTACAACAAGAAAAACCAGGTGCTACTATAAAAGACTTTAAAGAATCTCAAAAAACTTCTAAATATCAAGAAGAATTTATCAACGATGCCGTAAAAGTTTCTGACAAAGAAATCGATGAAAATACTAAAAAGGCTTCACATATCTTAATCAAAGTTAAATCAGATGATTCTGATGAAGGTTTAAGTGATAAAGCAGCTAAGAAAAAAGCTGAAAAATTACTAGCTCAAATTAAGAAAAACCCAGACGACTTTGAAAAAATTGCTAAGAAAGAATCACAAGATGAAGGTACTAAATCTAAAGGCGGCGCTCTAGGATTTGTATTGAAAGGTCAAATGGATGAGTCATTTGAAAAAGCATTATTCAAACTTAAAAAAGATGACGAAATTTCAGATGTTGTTAAATCTCAATATGGTTACCATATTATAAAAGCAGATAAAGGCGAACCATCTAAGAAAGAAAAAGCGAGCCTTAAAGAACAATATCGTCAACTAAAAATCCAAAAAGAACCTAAGATCATCATCAATGCTTACAAGAAATTATTAGATGAATACAAAGTTGACTACAAAGATAAAGATATTAAAAAAGCAATCGAAGATAATATCTTAAACGAAAAAGCATTACAACAACAACAAATGCAAGCAGCACAACAATCATCAGCAAGCTAAAATTAAAAAGCTATGAAGAAACGTTAAACGTTACTTCATAGCTTTTTTTGATTAATCTAAAGTTTCAGGTTTATAAAATTGTCTATTTTCTAAAGCAAAGATGCGCTCTGTAAATTGACCTTTATCTACTTTTTTAAGATGTTTTTCAAACATCATCATTCTTGCATCAATATTATCAATAAAATGAAGAATTTCTGCTTCTTTAACCATAGGTAATTTTGGTGAACCATACTCTAATTTACCGTGGTGACTTAAAACTAAATGTCTCAATAAGAGGACTTCTTCCCCTTCTATATTGTGCTCTTTTGCAACTTGTGCAATTTCATCACTAACGATTGAAATATGACCTAATAAGTTCCCTTCAACTGTGTATGATGTAGCGACTGGTCCTGATAACTCTTTTACTTTACCTAAGTCATGCAAGATAATACCACTATATAATAAGCTTCTATTTAATATTGGATAAATATCACACAATGCCTTCGCTTGTCTTAACATTGTTACAACATGATAGCTTAAGCCAGAAACAAAATTATGATGATGTGAACTAGCTGCTGGGAATGTATAATACTCTTTTTGATATTTTTTAAGTAATATACGTGTAATTCTTTGTAATTTAGCATTTTCAATATCTAGTATATACGTCATAATTTCTTCTGACATATCATCGATTGATAATGGCGCCGCTTCTAAGAAGTTTTCCAATTTCACATTATCTTCATCTACAGCCACTCTAAATTGATTAACTTTCATTTGTTTTCTTCCACGATAATCAATAACGTCACCTTTCACACGAATAATCGTTTCAGGTACGAGTAGTTGAATATCTTCATTTGTTACCGTCCATACTTTTGCTTCTATATCACCACTTTTATCTTTAAGATAAAGTGTCATATATGGTTTACCTTGAGCTGTAACACCTTGAGTTGCTCGATGAATCAAAAAGTAATGATCTACTGAGTCTCCTGGTTTCAATGTCTCTATAGTTCTCATTTGCTCTTAGCTCCTTCTATTTTTGTCAGCGTAATTGTTTGTTTCTGAGGTACATTTTGATCTTTATTACAAGTGAAATAAAGTATTTGAATATCATCTTTCATACTCATTAAATATTTAATCATAATTTCTTTACGATGTTTATCAAAATGCACAAATGCATCATCAACGATAATTGGAAATGGATAATATTTTTGTAATGATTTAATTAAACTAAATCTTAACGCGATATATAATAATTCTTTCGTTGATTGACTTAATTCAGTAGGATGGAATATTTGTCCATTTTCATGTCTAACTTGTACATTTTGTTCTTCATAAATAACTTGATTATATCTGCCTTCTGTTAATGCTTTTAAAATATCTGTAGCATCTTTTACAACATAAGGTAGTCGTTTATCTTTAATTTGTTTAATATGTGCTTCAACTAAGTTTTGTAAATAACTCAATGCAGCCCAATCATTTGCAGTTTCATTCACTTTATCTTTAAGTAAATGGTATTCATGTCTTAAAGCTGAAAGTGTTTCATCCGTTTCCATATGATTGATTTGAGCATTCAAATCACTTAATTCTGCTTGAACATTTAAATAACGATCATTATATTCATCAACTTGACCTTCTAACTGAGTACGTTCATTTTCTAGGTCTGTTTTTGTCATATAACTTAGTTGTGTATTTTTATCGTAATCGTAATTTTGATTGTTCAATAAATCTGTTAAATAATTAAATCGTTTTAAATCCTCATGATAAGACACATATGCTTTATGATGACGATAATAAGCTTCTTCATTATCTACACTAATGAAGTCAAATAATGATTGAATCACATTGTTATTTTCTTCTAAACGTTCATTCAATGCATTTATTTCATTGGTTAATAATGCTTGTTGGTCGTTATTGCGTGATTGAATATTAAATTCTTTTTGATGTTCGTCTAAAGCTTGTTTGACATCATGAAATAGTGAAATCTCTTGATAATGTAATCCAGCATGACTCACAATGCTATCAGCTTCTCTATAAAATGCTTCTAAAGCTGCTTGTTTCTCATCTCTTATTTTAGTAATGCGTGTAATTTCTAATCTATTTTGTTTAATTTTTCTAATTGTCGACAATGCATCATTTAATAATTGTGAAGATATTTGATTAGATACATGTAAACTTACTTTAGTTTCTTTAAGTGCTCTTTCTTTAGTCTCAATAATTTCTTCTACTTGTTCAAGTTCTTTATTTAATTCAGATTGCTTAGTAGATAGTATCTCTTGAGACTGATAATAACTTTCTAATTCTTGTCTAATTTTCGTTTGTTCATCAAGATTAAAGTCTAAATCATAAAATTGCTTTAAGTGTTGAACTTTCTCTTCTAATTCATCTATTTCTTTAGAAAATGCTTGATCATGATTTAACTCTTTAGATTTAATCATAAAGGCTAATCCAACTAATACAACACCTACAACAGCGAATATAGCACTAAATACAATTTGTGATGCAATAAACGCATAAATGGCAATTGCGATTAATAATATGCCACCAATGCCAGAAGCAAGTCTATATTGTTTACTTCTCTTTTCACTTTCTTCTTTTTGCTTATTAAAGCTTTCTTCCATTTTTTTGTATAGTGATTTCTTTTCGCCAAGCTCTAGCGCTTTTTGATTATATACTTTCTTTTGTTCATAGTTTTCATCAGATACGAGATCATTATGCAATTTATCAACATTGTTAGAGTAACGCTCTTGTTCAATTGATAATTGGTTGAGCGAACGTTTTATTTGTTCGCGTTCTGCAACGTTTTCTTCTCTAATGCGATTGACTTCAGCTATATGTGTCTTCATCGCGTCAGACGTATCTACATCTAAAAATTCTTCATTCCAGCCGATATCTTGTCTAAGTAATTCATTATCACGTTCAGCATTATCGATTTGCTGGTTTAATTGTTTTAATTCTTGATGTTTCTCTTTAATATCTGATTCTCTTTGTTTAATACTATTGAGTGCTTTTTCATCTCGTTCAGACATAACTTTAACATTTTCTAAAGTATGTACGACTTGTCCAAGCTTTTCATTTCTTAGCGTTAAATCGCGTTTAATACTTTCATTAGAACGTACAGCTGATTCATAGCGCTCTATCCCTTGTTCAGGGAATTCATATGGTTCTATATTTAAATTGCTTTCTAACTTCTTCCATTCAACCACTTCGTTATGTAGTGAAATTTCTTTTTCTTTACTTGTTAACCTATCAGTAAGTTTACCGAGATTCTCTTTTAATTGATTTAATCTTCGAGATGTTTTATCACGTTCATCTTGAAGTCTTTCATATTCTGAAAGTTTCTTTTCTTCGTTTTTAATCTTAATTTCTAAATCATTCAACTGCTCTAATTGAACATTTAGCACTGGATTTTTACCATTCTTCTTATATAATGCATCTTTCTCAACTTGCATTAAATCACTCATACCTGTGAACTCAGTTGAACCGAGTGCCCCTGCTTGAAGTAAATACATTTGAAGTTGGTCTTCAGTTAAGTTCTTATGAATATCTTGTAATCCTAATACATTAAAAGAGAAGATACCTTGATAAGTTCGTTTATTAATGAAATTTAACTTTTGTTTCAGCCATTCTTCATCTTTAACTTTACCGTTAGAAAGATATACTTTAACGTCACCTGTTACGCGACCTTTAACTCTTTCAACTTCAACAATTTGACCATCGAAATCTAACACTAACTTACCGCCGTATTGGTTCCCTAGTCTTGGTTCCAATCTTGGTTCATTTTCTTTTTTAGTTGGAAAGCCAAATAATATAGAATGAATAAATGCTTGTATCGTTGATTTTCCTGCTTCATTCTCACCATATATTTGCATAAAACTTTGATCAAATTTTATTTTTCTAGACATGAGTTGGCCATAGCCATAAATTTCTAAAGATTTAATTTTCATCGCTTTAACCTCTCATTCTTCTTTTTAAAATTGCTTCCCCACGCTCAATAAGTGCTTGTTTATCAACATCACTAAATGGCTCTAAAAATCGATTTGCTTTTGGATTCATATACAAATCACTGAGTGCTTCTTCAAGAATGTTCTCGTCTTGTAGGATATCATCATTGAACTCATTCGCTAAAGCTACTTCTGAATCTTGATCAAAGAATACATTCAACTGTTCAACAAAGATAAAGTTTGTTTGATTCTCTTCATACTCTTGTATCAATTGAATAACTTGGTTAATTTCATCTTGTTTTAAAATTTCATCATGTTTAACATAAACATCTAATTGATAAAAAGCCTTACCTTCAGTTCTCACACTATCTTTGAATTTTTGTATCGCTTCGTATAATGCATGCTTACCTTTAGCTTGAGTTTCAATGACCGCTTTTTCAAACCTAATATATTGAGTTGGTTTGAATGATGCTTGTAATTTAGACTCATCACCTTCAACTAATAAATAACCCTTTTCACCTTTTTCTTTAAAATGACGGGCTTGTATATTACCAGGATAATGGACTTGAGATAACTCACTAATCATTGCTCTTTCGTGAATATGCCCCAATGCCCAGTAATGATATAATTTGCTATTTAAATCTTCAATATTGAATTCAGTATATCTTTGCTTCACTCCTGAAGCTTGTGAATATGTACCATGTAATACACCAATATGTATCCCTTTATTACCTGTAGATTCAGGATATTCATCAATTTTATTCTCATAACTTTGATCTTTTTGATAACTAAAACCATGTAAATAAACAACTTGTCCATTTTTCGTAATAAGTTGATAAGTAGAAACTTTATCAGAGAAAACTGTAACATTCTCTGGCCAAACTGTATGGACACCAACAGATAAAGGATCGTGGTTACCATGTATAATATAAACAAAAATTTGTTCATCTTGTAGTCTAAGAAATTGCTCTCTTAAAAACACTTCCGCACGCAAAGTTCTATTATTTTGATCAAATAAATCCCCTGCAATGACGATGAAGTCAACTTGCTCTTTAATTGCGTCGTCAACAATTTTTCTAAAACTATTATATGCACTTTGTTTTACATCGCTTAAAATAGAAGGGCTTAAATAATGTCTAGACTTAAATGGACTATCAAGGTGTAAATCCGCACAATGTATAAATTTAATCATATACCTAACCTCTTTCAATATTAGCTCATTTCTTAATTATTATATTCAAGCTCAACCAATAGAATAATCAGATTTATAAAGATTTTTAATGCTTTAATTTTACCATATTCCGCGCGTATACGATACATCGCACATATAAGATTAAACAACAAAAAAGCGACATATGAATTGTTAATTCGTGAGATTGTAATGGATACGTTATGAACACTTTCGCCCAAACTTGTTCATAATGGGGCCTTGTGAACACTTTCGCCCAAACTTGTTTATAACGGGGCTCTTGATTACAAAACTCAACCGAAGTGTTACTATAGACCTCCATAATTACAAAACTCGGCCGAAGTGTTACTATAGACCCCCTTAATTACAAATCTCTGCCAAAGTGTTACTATAGACCGCCTTAATTACAAATCTCTGCCGAAGTGTTACTATCGTACTCAGTATTTGCACTTCTCACCAAAACTGCAAATAACAGCCTCCACTCATCATCATTCCCCACCATATATAATCCTTAATAAAAATTTCCACAAAAAAAGCCGACAAAATCGAATGACTTTGTCGACTCATAAAAGTTAATTAACCTTGGTTTTCTTCAAGGCTACCGTAGATATCTTCTAATGGTTTCATGATAACACGGTTTAAATCTTGAATTAATTGACTCATTGCTTGTTCAGCTTGCATTAATTCAGCAATTGTTTCGTTTTGTTCAATTTCTTGAGCAGATTTTTGAGCTCTAGCAATATCTACTTCTGAAATTTCTTCGCCTTGCATTTGTTTAGTTTGTAATTCTAATTGAATTTCACGGAATTCATCGAATAATTTTTTTGTTTCTGGGTTTGCATTAACTTTTTCATATTGTTCTTTAATTTTGTTATATTCTTCACTTGCACGTAAAGTTTGTTCTAGTTCATTCGCTTTGTCGTAAATGTTTACTTCTGCCATAATTAATTCGCTCCTATAATAAATAAATGTATTAGAAAATCAATTCCAATAATACTGTATCATAATTCTAAGTCTTATACAAAAATAGCGATTATTCCTTGTAATAATCCAATAATTCCACCTAATACAAAGCCTAATAATGTAATTAATTTTAATTCTTTATTAGAGATTTCTATGACTAATTTTTCTAAATAAGATAATTCAAATCGGTCAATTTGATCTTTAATCAATTCTGCTAATTTCATTCTTTCTAAAATTAAGCTAATATTATCGCCAACTTTACCAATCATATAATCAATAAATCTTTCTGTTCCTCTTCCTTCCATATATACAAATAAGTTTGGAACGAGTTCATCTAAAGGTGTGTTTAAATATTTATTAACATTAATAGATTCTGTAATTTCTGTTGCGAATAATGTTTTGGCTTTTTCTTTTCTTTCATCTGTTAAAACTTCTTGTAAAGGTTTAGCCATCCATTTGTCGTATTGATTATGCACTTGCAGATCAATCATATTTTTGATTTTTTCTTGTTTAATGACATTTCTGAGTTCTTTTTTAACTCTATATACAATATCTTCCGTTGTCATAAACATTTGAATCATGCCGACCATTCTACCTTTTTGTTCAAAAAATTCTTCAACCATTGAATGAATATCTTGTTCACCTTTTTCAGATACTAAATATTCATCAATTTTTGTTAAAATTTCTGGTGTTACACGATTCAGTTGAATATTTAATTGTTCAAGTATTTCTTCTGGAATGAGTGATTTAATGTCGTCATTCTTATGAGAAGCATAATATTGATCAATCTTTTCTTTAATAGTAGATTTGATCGTTTCATTTAATTTCTCTTCTAGTGGATAATCAATTCGATCCACAAAGTTTTGAATCGTATATTTTTTCTCTTTTAAAGTATTAAATTGAACTTTTATCGTGTCTTCAAGTACTTTCTTCGTACTTGGATTCACAAGTTTTTCTTTAAATACTTCAGGTGTTAAGAGATGTTTAGTAACCATCTCACCTACTTTTTCTGATAATTCATTTCTTCTTTTTGGTATTAAGCCTGGTGTGAACGGTAATTTATATCCAAACCATCTAATTTCATGGTAAGGATGAAATAACATTTTAATTGCGATAAAGTTTGTAAATCCACCTATTAACGCACCAATTACCATCATACTAAATACGGTTATAATTGTTGTCATGGAAATTCTCCTTCTAAAAAAGCTACTTCTTTAGAATAATCTAAGAAGTAGCTTTTAACAAATATTATACAAATTTTAAACAAATAATGATTGCGTTTTACGTAAGAAATAAGTTTCTGCTTCACGTTTTTTCGCAGTACCGAAGATTGGCTGACGTTCTTCGTTTAATACTCTGTAAAGATCTGATTTTTTATTAGATTGTAAAATATAGCCAGATTTAGCATCAAGTGTTACCCAGTAAATATCGCTAGTATTGTCATGGTTTGGATATGCACAATGATGACGAGATATGATTTGAATAACTTCTAATGGGTCACAACCAAAAGTAGTATTTAAAACATCTGAATCTCTGAATAATGCACAAATTGATACACATGTCGTCCAGTTAGGTAATACTCTCTCTTTTTCAATTTGCACTAAAGTTTTCTTAGATAATCCTACTGTATTCGCCATAGTATCTTGAGTGTATCCAGCCTCAATACGAACCATTTTGAATTTTGTTTGGATTATTGTTGTAAATGTTTGTTTATCCATCTATATCTACCTTTCTTTTTAATATTTATATTAATTGATTTAATATGTTGCAAAAATACACGATTTTTTCAAGCACAAGTAACATCATAATACATTTTTAACCAAATTAAAAGAGGTAAATTGAATTTAATATCAATTTACCCCTTTAATACACTAAATTGTTTATTCTTTTACAAATTTTGACTTTTCTCTTTCAGATAAAATTAGTGCACATGCAGCATCTCCAGTAATATTTACAGAAGTTCTTGTCATATCTAACAATCTATCTATACCTAAAATAATACCTATTGCTGCGGGGTCTAATCCGACTGAAGTCAGTACCATTGCTAACATAACAAGGCCAACACCAGGAACACCTGCAGTACCAATTGAAGCAATAACAGCAACAACGACAACAGTTACCATTTGCATAATTGTTAAATCGATACCTGATACTTGAGCTATAAATATCGTTGCGACACCTTGCATAATAGCTGTTCCATCCATATTTATCGTAGCACCTAATGGTTGAACAAATGAACTAATTTCTTTTCTCACACCCATTTCTTTAGTACATTCCAAAGAGATAGGTAATGTTGCGTTTGAACTTGATGAACTAAAGCCAACTGTCATAGCTGGGAAGAACTTTTTGAAGAACCAGAAAGGATTCTTACCTGCTAATAATTTAACAGCCCCACCATAGATCACAAAGAAGTGCACTGCTAACGCTAATAATACAACAAAGAAGTACATACCAAGTTGTTTAATTGCGCCAAATCCTGCGTTTGTAAAAGCTGTTGCAACTAGTCCAAATGTACCAATTGGTGCGAAGTAATTCATAATCATAGTAACGATATACATGAGTATATCATTGGTCTGCTCGAAGACTTTTTTCACCGCTTCAACCTTACTACCAAGTGCAATCATTCCTACACCAATAAAGATTGCAAATGTAATAATTGGTAACATATCTTGTTCCACCATAGATTTCATTGGATTTTGTGGGAACAAATTAATCAATGTTTGATCAAATGTTTGATTTTCTGGTGCAGCTTGATCTGATGATTTAGCTTTTTGTTCAGCACCATATTTTTTAACATCATCACTATTTAATAAATCTGATTGACCAACACCTGGTTTAAATACTAAAGCAAGTAACATTGCGATAGTAATCGCAATTGCCGTAGTACATAAGAAGAATGTAACGGTTTTTAATCCTATACCACCTAGTAATTTTGGATCACCTACGCCAATAACCCCTAATACAATTGAAACAAATACGACTGGTACTACAAGCATGAATATGAGGTTAAGGAATATTTGACCAATTACATTAAATACGTATTGATTTGTACCTTGAACGAAACCCGTTCCGGCAAACATATTAAAAATCGAACCAACTGTTATACCTAATACTAAAGCGATAACAATTTTTAAAGTTAAGTTTTTCCTGACTTTCATATTAAACTACCCCCTATAAAGTAAGTAAAATCATTTCTCCCATGTAACATATTATACTTTAAGTGCTTTCATTTTGTAAATTTATTTTTGTGATTTTACATAAAAACGAGTAAGTATTGAATATGACAATACTTACTCGTAAAAATATTATATCTGTAATTAAATTAATAATTGGTGTTCCATTGCATAAACGGCAGCTTGTGTTCTGTCTGATACTTTTAATTTATTTAGTATATGACTGACATGTGTTTTGATAGTTTTTTCAGATACAAATAGTGTTTCTGCAATTTCTTTATTCGTCTTACCTTTCACCAATTCTGCTAGTACTTCAAGTTCTCTTTTTGATAATTTATTTTCTCTATGTGGTTTCCGTTCACTTTCAGAAATAACAGACTGTACTTTTGGATGAATTTTCTTCTCACCATTTAATACAGATCTAATTGTTTGAATAAGTGAATCAGGTTCTACATCTTTAATTTCATAACCATCTGCACCTTTATCTATTGCTGATATGACATGTTCTTCATCATAAAAGCTTGTTAAAACTAATATCTTTATGTTTGGGTATTTCTTCTTCATGATACTTGTAATTTCAATGCCATTCATATCAGGCATAACTAAATCTAAAAGAACGATATCTGGTGATTCGTGTTGTTCTAAGTATTCTAGCAATAACACGCCACTTGAGAAATCAGCTTGTATTTTGAAATCTGGAACAGTATCTAGTAAGAAACTTAATCCTTGTCGCACAATATGATGGTCATCTACTAAGATTATATTATAACTCATGTGTGATACTCCTAACATTTAAAGTGGAATAGAAATCAGAATTTCTGTTCCTTCATTCAATTTTGATTTGATATCTACATGTCCCTTCATACCTTGAACACGTTGTTTAATATTTCTCAAACCGTGAGATAGCTTGTTGTCTAAATCTTGGCTTTCAAATCCTTTACCGTTATCCACAATTTTAAATTTAAACGTATTTTTATTTTGTTCTAGAAATATTTTCGCACTATTTACACCTGAGTGTTTATGAATATTATTTAATGATTCTTGAATAATGCGATAAACATTCTCTTCAATTGTATTCGGCAAATCAATAAGCCCTTCAACTTCGAATTCAGGTTCAATATGAATTAACTGGCTATATTGTTTAATAGCTGATATTAAACCTTGTTCCAATCCTATCGGTTTAAGTTGCCATATTAGTGCTCTCATTTCATTGACAGCACTTTGACTCGTCTCTTCAATTGTTTGAAAAGCTTTCTTAGCCGCTTCTTGATCATCAAGACTTTTCGCAGCATGTGCAGTAATTTTTAAAGAAAATAACATTTGATTAACAGAATCATGTAAATCTCTCGCTAATCTATTTCTTTCATTTATACGAGCTGCCTCTTTTTCTTGATCCGTTAATAATATACGTTTAATAGCAGAGCCGATCTGAAATGCTACAGACTCTAACAATTCTAAATCTTCTTCTGAATAACGCTTCGTATTTGGTGTCGCAATATTAAGCAATCCAAACTGTTCATTACCAGAACGAAGTGGCACAGTTGCATGATGTGTAATGCCATCCGTCTTGTCATGATGTTCTTTAGTTGCTTTTACAATTCTTGAACATGTAATAATATTTGAAGCTTTCGTCAGTTTTTTATTTTGATATGCTGTTACACACCAACACGTACCTTCTGTCATGTATTGGCAGCTATTATGTGTTAAAGCGGGCGGTAACGCTTCTTCAGCAACAAGTTCATGTTTACCTTCTTCATCAATAAAAAATATCCAACCTGTATGAAAGTTACTGCCGCTTACTAATTTTTTAAGTGCGCCATGCATCATACTATACATTTCAGTCTCTTCATTTAAAAATTCTGCAATTTCTTTTAAAAGGCTTGTACGCGTTGGTTTTTCCATATCAATCACCTTTTTTATTATTGATTATACGTAATATTATATACGTCATGTCGTCTATCTCTAAGATGTCTAACAGTTCCGTTTTCTCTACCTCTTCTTAATACTTCTAAGTCAACTTCGCCAATAGCAACCATTTCTAAATTCTCACCTGTTTCACTCACGATACCATCACGAGCAAAACCATAGTCTGAAGGAGAATATATTGCTGAAGCACTATATTGGATATCCATATTTTCAGTTTGTGGCAAGTTACCACATGTTCCTGAAGTTACTGTGTAAACTTGGTTTTCTATAGCGCGTGCCATGCAACAATATTTTACACGTAAATAACTTTGTCTATCTTCTGTTGAGAATGGTGTAAATATAATTTTTGCACCTTTTTCCATTGCAATTCTCGCCATTTCAGGGAATTCACTATCGTAACAAATTTGAATCGCAATTTTACCACAATCAGTATCGAATACTTCAACGCCATTACCAGGTGATACACCCCACCATTTTCTTTCATTTGGTGTTACATGGATTTTATATTGTTTTTCGATAGAGCCATCTCGTCTAAATAAATATGAAATATTATAAATATCTTCACCTTCTTCAACGAAATGAGAACCACCAATAATGTTGATGTTATATTTCATCGCAAACTGATTGAACATCTCAATATATTGTGATGTGTAAGTAGTTAATTTTCTAATAGATTCTGCTGGATTACTTTGTTCATCAAAGCTCATTAATTGCGTCGTCAACAATTCTGGAAAGACGATAAAATCACTATCCGCATCGTATGCAACGTCAATAAAGTATTCAATTTGGTTTGCAAACTCTTCAAATGAATTAATTTTACGCATCATATAGTTTACTGTACATATTCTTACAGGTTCACTTGTTTTAAAATGAACATTACTTCTCGCTATGTAATCAGGATTATTCCATTCCATCAAAGTTGCAAATTTCATACTTTTAACATCATCATTTAAATAATTTGGATTAATACGCATTAACGTAAAATCATTCATCAATTGAAATGTTAATACGGGATCTTTAATACGATGTTTAATGACACCTTGTACATATTCACGAGGTGTTAATTCATCACTATATTGATGATAGTTAGGAATTCTACCGCCTATAATGATACTCTTTAAGTTTAATTCATAAGCAATTTCTCTACGAGCTTCATACAGTCTTGCGCCAACTTTCATACCTCTATAATCAGGATGAACCATAACTTCAATACCATATAAATTGTGACCGTGATCATTATGGTTTGTAATATAACCATTATTCGTAATACTATCCCAAGTATGTCTATCATCATATTCATCAAAATTGATGATAAGAGAAGAACATGAACCTATAATTTCACCTTCAAATTCTACAACAATTTGTCCTCTCGGAAACATTCTTAAGTGACTTTCAAGATGACCTCTTTCCCACGGTTCCATACCTGGAAAACATTTAGACTGTAATTCAATAACTTCATCAATATCATCAAAAGTCATCTGTCTAGTATTAATACTAACGTTAAATTCATTATTATCGATTGATTTTGACATGAAACATACTCCTTATCTCTTTTTCTTGTTATAATAATTATAACTTATTTTTTGTTATAATATAATTTTTCCCGATTTTTAGAGAAATATTCCTGGAGGACGCTATGCAAATTACAATACCATCAAAATTTGAAGGTCAAACAATCGAAGAGATGTTTAAATCTTTACATCTACCAAAGAAAGAACTTCACCTTTTAAGAATGTCAAAAGAACTTACGATAAATGACGAATCATGTACATTAAGAGATACAGTAAATGCCGGAGATAAACTTGATATCCCATTATTTGACGAAAAAAGCCAATATGTTTCTAGTTACCGATTAGCTGAAATTAAATACGAGGATGAATACTTAGCAATTGTCGTTAAACCTAAAGGTGTTAAGACACACCCTAACGATTTAAAAGAAGCAAACACACTTATGAATCACGTAATTTATACGCTAGATTCAGATTATGCTGAGCCTGTTCATAGACTTGACCAAGAAACTGTTGGATTATTATTAGTCGCAAAACACCCTATCGCTAAAAAAATACTAGATCGTATGTTAGAAGATAGAGAAATTACAAGAACATATAAAGCACAAGTTGATAGTTTATTACCACTTAAACCACAAACAATTGATATGCCAATAGGTAAAGACAAATTCCATCCAAACAAAAGACGTGTATCACCTACAGGTCAACGTGCAATCACACATATACTTGAAAGTCATATGATTGATGAACATACGGCAGAAGTAGAATTAAAATTAGATACGGGTAGAACACACCAAATCCGTGTCCACCTTGCAGAAATTGGACATCCAGTTGTCGGTGACCCACTCTATAACAACAGTAAACTGAGAAAATTAAAATTACACAGCTATAAAATAGAATTCGAACATCCATTTAAAGATGAAATGATTTCAGTTACGTTAGATGATTAAATAACGTGAAAAGCCAACAAAGCTTTAACTTTGTTGGCTTTTTCTATTTATCGCTTTAATCTTTCTTTAAATTTATTAATTAAGTTACTTCTTTTACTCGTTACAGGTCTCCCTATATTTAAGTGAGACTTTCTCATTTCTTTCCCTGCTAACATAGCCTCATCCATTAACATTTCTTGTGAGTTCATATGTTTATTCCCTGCATCATTGTATTTATATACACCTTCATTATTTTGAATACGTCCTTTTAGTCCATCATTGAGTTGTAAATCAACAATACCTTTTAAACGTTTAACTAAATTAGGATCTAATACTGGGAATAATATTTCTACACGTTTAATCATATTTCTTGTCATCATATCAGCAGAAGAAAGATACATTTTTTCTTGGCCATTATGATAGAAATAATAGATTCTTGAATGTTCTAAAAATCTACCTACAATACTGATGACTTCGATATTTTCACTTACACCTTTAATACCTGGTTTAAGACAACAAATACCACGAATAATTAGTTTGATTTTAACACCACATTGTGATGCTTCAAATAATTTTTTTATTACTTTTTTATCTGTTAACGAATTCATTTTAGCGATAATGAGACCATTACCATGTTCTTTATGAGACTTCATTTCTTGTTCAATATGTTCAACAAAGAAATCTCGTATTTCAAATGGCGCGACGATTAGCTCATTATAATCAGGCTTTAATGAATAACCACTTAAATAGTTAAAGAAGTTAATCGCATCTTGCCCTATTTTTGGATTTGTCGTAATAATACCCATATCTGTATATATTTTAGCCGTCTTATCATTGTAATTTCCTGTTCCTAAATGAACGAAAGGTGTCACTTTTCCTTTAACTTTCTTAATAACTAGCGTAATTTTACTATGTGTTTTAAGGAATGTCATACCATATATAACATTACAACCTGCATCCTCCAACATTCTCGCCCACTGAACGTTGTTTTCTTCATCAAAACGCGCTTTCAATTCAACAAGTACTGTAACTTGTTTACCATTTTCAGCTGCATTTTTTAAAGCTTGAATGATCGGTGAATCACTACTCACACGGTAAAGTGTTTGCTTAATAGCAAGTGTATCTGGATCTTCTGAAGCTTCTTTTATAAATTCAACAATCGGCTCAAAAGATTCATATGGATGATGGAAAAATACATCTCTTTCCAATGCTAATTCAAAAACATTATTTTTACTTAATGAGGAAGGTAATTGTGGTGTATAAGGTTTAAATAATAATTCTGGGAATAAATCTTCTAATTGTCCTACAAGAGAGAATAACACCGTTAAATCTAGTGGACCATTAACTCTGTATATATCTTCATTTGATAACTCAAGTTCATTCATTAAGAAAATACTCTTCACTTCTAAATCTATATGTCTACTATCAATTTCAAGTCGTACTGCTGCACCACTTTTTCTTTCTTTCAAAAATCGTTCTATTTCTATTAATAAATCTTCTGCACCTTCTTCATGAATTGTTAAATCTGCATTTCTTGTCACTCTAAAAGTGTACGTATTAATCACTTCATATCCATTAAATAATTGTTCTATAAATAATGAAATGACGTCTTCAAGAAATACAATATATTTAACGCCTTCATGTTCTAACTTAATAATTCTATCTAATAATGTTGGAACGGGTACGATTGCCGATTTAATATCGCCATCATTTAACCTAATATCTACAAACAAATTCAACATTTTGTTATTTAATTTTGGGAATGGCCTATATGCATCTATCCCTAACGGTGATAGTGTTGGTAATATTTCAGTATTAAATTGATGTTGTAGTTGCTCAATTAAAGGTTCTGGCAATCTTTCTGGTTGTGTAATAAATATTTTATAGCTCTTTAACAAATCTTTTAATTCATTAAATCGCTTATATTGAAGCTCGACGTTCACTCTATTTTTCTTTTCAATGCCGATAAGTTGTTCTTTAGGTGTCAATTGCGCTTTATTCTCTGGTTCATTAAAATTCATCTTAACTTGGTCTTTCAACCCAGCTACTCTAACCATAAAAAATTCATCTAAATTAGAACTATGAATTGCTAAAAATTTCAACTGTTCTAATAAAGGATTGTTAGGATCAATTGCTTCCTCAAGAACACGATAATTAAAGTCTAGCCAACTTAATTCTCGGTTGTTGTAATATTCTGGATTGTCTAAATAAAATTGTTCCGCTTGTGCTTCCATAATTATCTCACCCTTTACAAATTTCCAATCAAGATTATAAAATCACACTACTTCATTTAAATGTAAGTTTATTAATCTTGTGTAAATATAATATTAAGTTTTTTCGGTAGTAACTTTTCTAAATGTTTTTTCTGTCTATCAGATTGATATTCTTCAGCGATTGGGTCTGTAACATATTTGGCTCTTAATTCAAATTCATTTTTCTTTTCAATTAATTCCATTGATTCGATGCAATCGGTATTGGAAACATTTAAAGCATGGGCAAACTTAATGATGCCGCCAAGCTTTTGAATAAGTTCGATTTCTTCATCATCAAACCAAGGCGTCCCCTTTATATAGAACTTTAATAAAGTTTTATTTTTAAAACTTGCCAAAAGTGCTAATTTAACCCTTTCTTTATGCGATAAGCCATTAATACTTGAATTGGCTATAATATAATACGTATGTTGTGAACTAGAATCTGCATCAATAAATGAACCTAAATAATATAAATATGCCGCTTCTTTAAATATTTCTCTATCTTCTTTTGGAATTTTGAAACTAGTTATTTCTTCTAATTTGTTTAATAAATCTTCAGCTAATTTCATGCGCTGTTTACCATTTGAAGCATTGATATTATATTCACTTGCTATATGTTTTAATGCATCACTAGTGACATTATTTTTATTAAATGCCTTAGGAAATTCTTCTTTAATTCTAGTCATTACTAAACCTTCACGTAAACCTTTTCTTGAGAACGTAAAACGTTTTGCATCTGCGATATCATATAATGTATTAAAAACAATAGAACTAGGTAAAATGATATCTGTACGGTCTCTACTTAAACCATCTAAATCTTTCAATTCACTTTTATCAGATTTTTTCAAGACATCAAACACTTCTTCAAGCCCTTTTTTAGTCATGTCATAACCATGTACACCTGCAATTGGATAATTATTTAAAGACTGATGTATACGTGCATTATTTCGGGCAGATCCACCAATTCCAATAATAGGAACGTTTTTATCCTTTATCCATTTCTCAGATTCAAACTGTTCTTTAACATACTTCTCACATTTTTTTATCGCATTTTTATCATTGTGATCTTTTTCAGCGAAAAACATTTTCTCTAAAGTTACAACACCGAAAGGAAAACTTATTGCCTCTTTTAACTTTTTATCTTCAAAATAAGTTATTTCTGTTGAACCACCACCTATATCAACTGTAATACCATTATTTATATTTAAAGTATGTGTTGCTGCATAAAATCCGTAAAACGCCTCATCTTGTTCTGGAATAATTTCAATATCAAGATTCGTTTTGTCTTTTACACTTTTTATAATTTCATCTATATTTTTAGATTGTCTGACTGCTGCTGTAGCTGCAGGGACAAGTTCTTCCACTTGAAATTTTTCGGCAACTTTTTTAAAACTATTTAAAGTTTCTACTAAAATATTGATTCCATCTTTATTCATTGTTTTATCTTCTTCTAAATATTGACTCAAACGTGCTGGTGTTTTAACGTTTTGTAGTTCATTTAAACCTGTATCTTTAGAGTATTCAAAAATAACAAGTCTTATAGTATTGGAACCTATATCTATTAATCCTAATCTCTTCATAAATTGCCTCCAAAGTTATATTTTGATACAGAAAAAGGTGCCTATAGCACCTTTTTTCTGTTCTTTATATTTGTGTCTTAAAGCTGCTATTATTTTTTAGAGCTTATCATATCTTCTGGTTTAATCCACTCATCGAATTGTTCTTCAGTTAGAAGTCCAGATTCAATTGCAGATTCTTTTAATGTTAATCCATTTTTGTGAGCATTTTTTGCGATTGCTGCTGCATTTTCATATCCAATATGTGGATTTAACGCAGTAACAAGCATCAATGATTGATTTAAATATTTATCAATATTTTCTTCAATCGGTTCTATTCCAACTGCACAATTGTTATTAAATGTTTCAATACCATCTGTTAATAAATAAATAGATTGTAATGTATTGTATAAAATAACTGGTTTAAATACATTTAGTTCAAAGTTACCTTGTGATGCTGCTATACCAACTGCTGCATCATTACCTAGTACTTGAACAGCAACCATTGTTAACATTTCACATTGAGTTGGGTTTACTTTACCTGGCATGATTGATGAACCTGGTTCATTCTCTGGAATTGAGATTTCAGCTAATCCAGCTCTTGGGCCAGAAGCTAACCATCTTACGTCATTCGCAATCTTCATTAGGTCACTTGCTAATGCTTTAAGTGCACCATGAACATAAACAACTTCATCATGAGCAGTTAATGCATGGAATTTATTTTCAGATGATACAAATGGATAGTCTAATTGTTCGCTAATCTGTTTAGCCACTTTATCGCCGAATTCTGGATGTGCGTTGATACCAGTACCAACTGCTGTACCACCAATTGCTAAGTTTAATAATTGACCTTTAGATTCATTTAATAATGATTCACATTTATCTAACATATATCTCCAACCACTAACTTCTTGACCTAAAGTTAAAGGTGTTGCATCTTGTAAATGTGTTCTACCGATTTTAATAATATCTTTGAAATCTTCTTCTTTTTTCTTAAATGTATCTCTTAACGTACCAATTGCTGGTAATAATTTAGATTCAATTTCATGATATAATGCAACATGCATTGCAGTTGGATATGTATCATTTGAACTTTGAGACATATTAACATGATCATTTGGATGAACGGACTCTTCTGAACCTTTTTCTTTCAAGTATTCATTTGCAACGTAGCTCACAACTTCGTTCACGTTCATATTACTTTGTGTACCACTACCTGTTTGCCAAACGACTAGAGGAAAATGTTCATCTAAGTTTCCATTTAAAATTTCATCAGTAGCATATACAATGGCATCTTTCTTATCATCAGATAATTTACCAAGTTCATGATTTGAAATTGCTGCTGCTCTTTTTAAATGTGCAAATCCATAAATCACTTCAATTGGCATTTGTTCTTTACCTACTGGGAAATTCTGTTTACTTCTTTGTGTTTGTGCTTTCCAATATTTCTCACTTGGAACTTTAATTTCACCAAATGTATCATGTTCAATTCTGTAACTCATTTCAATACTCCCCTTTATTTCTTGAATTCATCATTCTTTATTCATCTCTATTATATCGTATAAAGAAAGCGATTTAAACTCTCAGTTGTCAGATAATTTAAATTAACGAAAAAAAGAGGCTGAGACATTACATTATGTCCCAGACTCGTTTTTTAAGATTCTTTTTCAGATTTCTTTTCTTCAAAAGCTTCATCATTTTGTTCTGATATTTGTTCCATTTCTTTACCTAGTTCTTTAACATCTTCTAGGTCTTGAACCATTTCATTTTCTTCTTCTAGATTTTTATTCAAATTTCTCACCTTCTTATGAAAATTGAATTGAGAAGTAAGATCTAACGTCTTCAGGTAAGCCTTGTGCCGCTTCATTATCTAATACAACTGTTACCATTCTATGTTGTTTTAATTTAGCGGATTCAACAGAACCATTTGCAGGTTCTTGATATAACTGACTTACTGCTTTAGCTTTTTCTTTACCAGTGACAAGTACGATAACTTCTCTTGCTGGATGAATTGCTTGGTCATAGTCTAATCCAGTTCTGCTATCTTCAGTTAAAGTGACAACATCTAACATTAATTTGTTTTTCTTTTTGTCAGTATTAACTTTTTCTTTAATAAATGCTTCAACATCACTACCGACATCAGTTTTTAATACTTGTTTAGCAGGAACACCTAATTCTGTGTAATAATCTTCTTTACCATCAAAATCTAAAATATGAATTTGACTGAAGTTCACTGGATTTTTCTTAACATCATCTAATAGTTCATCGAAAAATGATGTTTGCTCAGCTTCTAAATGTACACCGACAACTGAAGTGCTGTCTGAATTAAATTGTTTGCGAACTACATCTGCAGCATATCGTGCAGCAATATCTTTTGTTTCAAATACTTTAAAGTTTAAAGCCATTTTGTCCACTCCTCATTTCAACTTGTCTATTTACAAAAATCATAACCTTTAGTCATTATCTATAATATACCCTTTTTTAATAGTAGTTAAAACATTTAATTCTGAATCAGCTATAACGAGATCTGCTTGTTTCCCAACTTTGATTGAGCCAATTCTATCATCCACTTTCAATCGAATAGCTTGGTTTAAACTTGCAGTACGCCACGCTTCTTCAAGCGGTATATTTGCAAAGTCCATTAAATTTTTTAAGCCTTTGTTCATAAGTAGTATACTTCCTGCAAGTGAACCAGTTTCTAATCTTGCTTCGTTATTTTTAACAAATACATCTTGTCCACCAAGATCGTATTTACCATCTTTCATGCCTTTTGCACGCATTGCATCTGTAATAATGCAGAAATTCTCATTTCCTTTAGCAAGATATGCTAATTTCACTGCAGCAGGATGTGAATGAATGCCATCAACAATAACTTCTGTTGTTAATCTTTCATCAGTCAGAGCAGCACCAAATACGCCTGGTTCTCTATGTGTAAATGTTGTTTGTGCATTATATAAATGAGTAATATGCTTAAGACCATTTTGAACTGCTTTTTCAATACCATCGTAATCAGATACGGTATGTCCTGCTGAAAAAATAACGTCTTGATGAAGTTCTTTAATAACTTCCTCTGCACCTTCAACTTCTGGCGCAATTGTCACTATTTTAATCGCACCATTTGCTTTATCTTGAAAATCATTAAATTTTTGTACTGTAGGTCTTGCAACAAATGCAGGATTTTGAGCACCAACTTTATGTTCTGAAATAAATGGGCCTTCTAAATGTACACCCAGTATTTCAGCACGTTTATCATCTATCGGTTTATAGTTTGCAACATTTTCTAATGCAGCATTGATGGCTTCAGTTGATTGCGTCATTGTTGTGGCTAAAAAGCTAGTCGTACCTTCAGATAATAATTTCTCAGATAATAGATTCAATGTTTCTGGTGTTGCATCCATTGCATCTTGACCATAACCACCATGAATATGTATATCAATAAATCCCGGAAGTACGTGTTGACCATTCGCATCAATCGTTTGAAATGTACCTGTATATTCCCCTTCTTGAATATCGTGAATACATCCATTACGCACTTCGATATAGCCATGATCAATTTTATATGTTTCAGTATAAATTTGTGCATTTTTCAAAATATAATTATCCATATCAATGTCTCCTTAAAAATGTATTTAATTATTGCCTTAATTCGTATATAATAAAGATAACATAACATTACGAGGGGGCTAATTAAATGAACACGCTATTAATCTGTATGGTTGGTGTAGCATTTATTACTGCGATGTTAACTGCTGGTCGCGATTCTAAAGACTATGGTCTTAAGGAAGAAGATTTAAACAAAGAACTTGAATCTTTAAAATCAAATAATAATTAATAACTGAGACCATATGGCCTCAGTTTTTTTATTTCTATGATAAATTAGGATAATTTTGTTGTCTTAACGCTTCATAAATTAATATTGCAGCAGTATTAGATAAATTTAAAGATCTTACATTATCATTCATTGGAATTCTTAATGCTGTATCTTTATATTTTTCTTTAACCCAATCAGGAAGTCCTGTTGTTTCTCTACCAAATATAAAGTAATGATTTTCTTCAACATTACTGTAATCAAATTGAGTATGTGGTTGTGTACCAAATTTCGTTAATAAGTAATAGTTTCCACCTTCAGTCTTTTCGAAAAATTCTTCAATACTATCATAATAAACAATATTTACAAATTTCCAGTAATCTAAACCCGCTCTTCTTAACATTTTATCATCCGTACTAAAACCTAAAGGTCTAATTAAATGTAAAGTTGTATCTGTTGCTGCACAACTACGTGCAATATTCCCAGTATTAGCTGGAATTTCTGGTTGATATAAAACTACATGATTTGTCATAATTTATTTTCTCCTAATCTCTAATCCTTTTATCATTTCTTCTTGGACTTCTTCTATTTCACGTTCATAGTGTGACATAATGAATGGTCTTGCCTCTTCACCTTGTATTTGACCGATAGCCCAAAATGCAGTACCTCTTATCATTGGTCGCGGATCAGTTAACGCAACATCTTTTAATTCTGGTATTGCACTTTCTTCATTAAAGTGAGCAAGTGCGACAATCGCATTTCGTTGGATTGGCTTTTTACCTCTCCATGCACCAGCTAAATGTCCATAAGTATTTTTAAATTCTTTATTAGACATTTTAAGTAGTGGAACAAGTCTAGGTTTCAGTACCTCAGGTTCTAATATAATGTCGTCATGTTCAGTATTAATCCCTCTATTTCGTGGGCATACTTGTTGGCATGTGTCACATCCATATAAACGATTCCCTATTTTATAGCGGTATTCATCTTTTAAATAACCTTTTGTTTGTGTTAAAAAGCTGATACATTTTTGACTATTTAATTGACCATTACCTACTAAGGCACCTGTCGGACATCTATCCACACAAATGTTACAATCACCACAACTATCAATAACTGGATCATCAGGTTTAAATGGAATGCTGACTAACATTTCACCAAGATAACTCCAAGTACCTAGTTCTTCATTAATAATAAATCCATTTTTACCTACAAATCCTAACCCAGCTCTTTCAGCTACTGAACGGTCAGACAAGACACCAGTATCGACCATTGATTTAATTTCTACATCAGGTACTTTTTCTTTTAGGAATAAACTGAGTTTATCAAGGCGATTTCTCATAATTGTATGATAATCTTGGCCCCATGAAGCACGCGCAAACATACCTCTTCTATCTCCTCTAACACTTTTAGGAGCACCCTTTAATTTATTCGGATATCCTACAGCAATTGCTATAATTGAGCGAGCAGATGGTAATGATAATTTAGGGACTGTTCTTAACTCAATATCACTTTCTTCAAACCCAGAAGCATATCCTTTAGAATGATAATCTTCTAACTTTTTCTTTAATTCATCAAAAGGATCAGCAGTTGTAAATCCAATACTATCAATACCAATAGAATGTGCATAATCTATCACTTCTTGCTTCAATTGATCTAAATTCAAATTTATTCACCTCACTATCAAACATGCTAATACATTTTAACACATTTAATAAATAAATTTACGGTATTCGTATTAATTCAATTAAATAAGTATATAAAAAATTGCTTTCACAAACTGTTTGGCAAATGGTATGGCAAGACAGTATTTAGCTTGTTTGTGGTGGGGGTATTGTGAACACTTCTGACCAAACTTGCTCATAACGGGGGTGTTGTGAACACTTTCGCCCAAACTTGTTCATAACGGGGGCGTTAATTACAAAACTCCTGAGAATTGTAAACAAGACACCCACTATTTGCACATCTAACCAAATCTGTTAATAAGCGAACAAAAAATCCGACAGTGCCCAAAGACTCTGTCGGATTTTTCACTTTATAATGTAATTGTTGTACCTATTTTATTTGAATGAGAACTTTTTAATAATGCATGATCTGATGATCCTGAAATAATCTTGACACTTTTACAGCCTTCTTTTATTGCAGAAATTGCGCCAGTAACTTTAGGAATCATACCGCCATATATTTCAGTTGCTTCTATATAATTATGAATATCATTGATACTTAAATGGCTTTGTACTTCATCTTTAATCAGTACTCCTGGAATATCACTTATTAAGAATAAGTCGCCTTCCATTTCACTCGCTATTTTATATGCAAGGCTATCTGCATTTATATTATATCTTTGACCTGTATTTCTATCGATACCGATTGGTGCGATAACTGGAATACTGTTCGAACATATATTAGCCAGTGTTTCTTTATTAACAGATGTACATTCTGCTACAAATCCATATTTAGAATCTAATGGTTTAATATCAAATAGATTCATATCAATGCCATTTATACCTAATGCTAATGAGTCATGTTGATTAATTTGATACACAACTTGTGGATTGACCTCACCTATCAAAGTACTTGAAGTTTGTAGTAACACTTCTTCATCAGTAACACGTAAGCCATCTACAAATTTACTTTCGATACCAATTTTAGTTAGTTGTTTATTAATAAACGGGCCGCCACCATGGACGATGATTGGCATATAATTTTGACTTTTTAAAGTTAGTATATCTTCTATTATCGTTTGACTTAAGTTGCTTAATACACTTCCACCAATTTTAATGACTGCATACTTCACTTAATGACCTCCTATTAAGTTCTATATAATGCATTAATTTTTACGTAATCGTAACTCAAATCGCATCCGAAAGCGGTAGATGAATGATGAGAATTTCCAACTTTCGCTTCTATTTCAATTGTATCTTGCTCCATTTTAGCTTTTAAATCTAACTCATCAAATGATACATTCATACCTTTACTAACTAATAAATGTCCACAAAGCCAGACGTCTACTTCGTTAGTATTTACAGTATGATCTGCATAACCAATTGAAGTTACGATTCTTCCAAAGTTTGGATCAGCACCGTGTATCGCTGTTTTCACTAAGCTGGAACCAACAATTGTTTTAGCAATTGCACTATTTTGAGCTTTCGTCTTAGCACCTTTGACATTAACTTTGATTAACTTCGTCGCACCTTCGCCATCTCTAGCAATACTTTGAGCTAAAAATTGACTCACATATTGGACAGCTTGCGCGAATTTCTCCCATTCTGGATGTGATTTAGTTAATGTATCTTGACCACTTTCACCATTAGCTAAAAGTATGACCATATCATTTGTACTTGTATCACCATCAACTGTAATCATATTAAACGTTTCATCAACAGATTCCTTTAGTAAGCCATTCAAATCTTCAGAGTCAACATTTGCATCTGTTGTCATAAAGCCAAGCATTGTAGCCATATTTGGATGAATCATACCTGACCCTTTACATGAACCGCCAATCGTAATAACTTCATCATCAATTTTAATTTGTACTGCTATATGTTTAGTCTCTTTATCAGTTGTTAAAATAGCTTCATTAAAATCAGAAGAATGTGCATTATTGAGAATATCAATATTATTCACACCATATTCAATTTTTTGCATAGGTAAAAATTCGCCAATCAATCCTGTTGATGCAATTGCGATTTGATGTTCAGGTAATTGTAGTTTAGATGAAATCCATTTCTGAGTTTGCTTTGCATCATCTAAACCTCTTTGACCTGTACAAGCATTTGCGATGGCAGAATTAATAACAATTGCTGAAAGTTTATGTTCAACATTAATACTTTCTTCAGTAACTTTTAATGGAGCTGCTTTAAAAGCATTTTGTGTATATACCGCTGCACAATTAGCTGGAACTGATGAATATAACCAACCAAAGTCTTTCTTTTCTCTACGTAATCCAACATGCATGCCGCCAGCAATGTATCCTTTAGGTGATGCGACATCACCTTCTTCTATAATGATCATTTCAGAGTCAATTAATTCTTCAGTCTTATCTAACATCAAATTCCTCCTATTCTATGGGTATATTGGTAATAAATTTAATCCTTCATCTTCATTAAATCCAAATAATCTATTCATGTTCTGAATTGCTTGACCACTTGCACCTTTAACGAGATTATCTATAACTGCAACGATGATAGCTTTTTGTCTGTCTTCATCAACATAAATACCGATATCGCAGTAATTACTGCCTAGAACTTCTTTTGTTGTAGGGAATTCGCCAAGGTCTCTTACACGAACAAATGGTTTTTCATCATATTTCTGTTTATATAATTGATGTAATGCTTCTTCACTTGTTTGATCTTTTAAATCTACATAAATAGTTGCCAATATACCTCTTGTCATAGGAACGAGATGAGGTGTGAATGTCACTTTTATGTCTGATTTCGAGACTTGTGATAAATACTGTTCAATTTCTGGTGTATGCTTATGAGAACCTAATTTATAAGCTGAAAAGTTTTCATTCGCTTCGCCAAAATGAACATTTTGACTTAATGTTCTACCAGCACCTGAAACACCAGTTTTAGCGTCTATTATAATCGTGTCTTTATTAATTAAGTCACTTTCTAAAAGAGGGTGTAAAGATAAGAGTATTGCAGTTGGGAAACAACCCGGGTTTGCAATAATTTGTGTCGATGATCCGTCCACATTTGACCACTCAGGCAAGCTATACACCGCTTCATCCAATACACTCTGAGGAGCTGGCTTTTCTCCGTAATATTTTTCATAAATTGTGGGGTCTTTCAACCTAAAGTCTCCTGATAAATCGATTACTTTAATACCACGTTCTATTAATTTAGGAATAAAATTCTTGCTCACATTGGAGGGGGTCGCAAAAAATATTAAATCACATTGCACTGTTTCTACATCTAAACTTGTGAATTGTTCAATAATATCATTTTGTAAATGTGGATATGTTTCCTTTATATCTTGACCAGATTTCGAATGCGAGAATACATATTTGATATTCACTTCTTTATGCTGATTTAATAATCTCATCAATTCTATTGCTCCGTATCCACTACCACCGACTATACCTATATCTAACACGAAAACACCTCTTCTATTTTTAGTATTATAATACTTTAGATAAAAATTGTTTCGTTCTTTCGTTTTGAGGATTATCAAATATTTGTTCAGGTGTACCTTCTTCTTGAACAATACCTTCATCCATAAATATCACATGGTCGCTGACATTTTTAGCAAATCCCATTTCATGAGTTACAACGACCATTGTCATACCTTCTTTGGCTAAATCTTTCATAACACTTAACACTTCACCAACAACTTCGGGGTCTAATGCTGAAGTTGGTTCATCAAATAAAATAACTGCCGGGTTCATCGCTAACGCACGGGCAATCGCTACACGTTGCTTTTGTCCACCTGATAATTTAGATGGATAAACATCTGCTTTATCTTCAAGGCCAACTTTTTTAAGTAATTGTTTAGCTTGATCTTCTAATTCAGATTTTTGTCCCTTTTTTAAAGTTAAAGGTGTTAGTGTAATATTTTCGATTACTTTTTTATGTGGAAAAAGATTAAAACCTTGGAAAACCATGCCCATTTTTTGTCTTAATTGATCCAACTTTGCACCTTTAGTATTTGTTAAATCATTATTTTCAAATACGATTTGTCCAGAGGAAGGTTCTTCTAATAAATTCAAACATCTAAGAAGCGTACTTTTACCACTACCAGATGGGCCGATAATCGCAACAACTTCCCCTTTTTCAATATTTAAATTAATACCTTTTAATACTTCATTTTTACCAAATGATTTGTGTAAATCGTTAACTTTAATCACTTACACTAAACCTCCTTTCAGCAAAGTACATCACTCTAGATAACGTAAACGTTAAGATAAAGTACAATACTGCTGCTACTAATAATGGTGTAAATGGATCAAATGATGCCCCTTGAACAACTTGAGCATTAAACATCAATTCACTTACGCCGATAACAGAAACTATAGAAGATTCTTTAATTACTGTTACAAATTCATTACCTAATGCAGGTAAAATATTTTTAATGGCTTGTGGCAAGATAACTTTTGTCATTGCTTGCGATTTATTTAATCCTAATGATCTAGCCGCTTCCATTTGGCCATTATCTACTGCGTTAATACCAGCTCTAATAATTTCAGCAATATAAGCACTACAGTTAATGATGAGTGCGATAATACCACAAATTAATGCTGACAAATCTAATCCAAGTACTGCTGTTGTACCGAAATAAACTAAAAATACTTGAACGAGTAATGGTGTACCTCTTATAAATTCAATGTATACTGAAGCAATCGATTTAAATATCTTACTATTACTTAATTTCATAAGTGCTAAGAAGCAACCAATTAATGCCCCTGCTACTACACCTAAGAATGATAATAAAATCGTATACCCTACACCGTGTAAGAAATATGAACCATATTTACTGAAGAAAGAACCATCATCGAACATCGCTTCAGTTGCTTTATCTTGATAGTCTTTAATCAAATTATTGTCTCGAACTTCTTTAACACTCTTATTAACCCTCTTCATTAATTCAGGTGAATTTTTCGGTAATGCAATGGCTGTTGTCTTGTCTGCATCTGAAAATGTAACATCTGAATATGTTAAATTAGGATTCTTCTCTAAATATGCATCAGCAACAGGTCCTTCAATAATCATTCCGTCTACTTTTCCAGAATTAAGTGACATAATAACTTCCGGTACTCTTGTTAATGAGCTAACTTGAGATTCTGGCATTTCTGTTTTTGCCAATTCTTCTTGAGTCGTTTGCTTTTGCACGCCGACCATTTTCCCTTTAAAATCATCAATCGTTTTTAATTTGTCTTTATCTTTTTTCTGTATAATCATTCTCTGATTAACTTCCATATAATCATCTGAAAAATCAACTTGTTTCTTTCTCTCAGGAGTCGGAGCCATACCAGAAATAATCATATCGATTTTTCCAGTTTTTAAAGCACCTAGTAAACTATCAAATTGCATATTCACAATCTTAAGTTTAATATCATTGTCTTTTGCAATTTTTTTAGCAAGTTCTATATCTATCCCAGCATATTCACGTTCACCATCTTTAGTGTGCTCAAACTCATAAGGTGCATAATCTGCTGATAAGCCTACTCTTAACTCGCCTCGTTCTTTAGCTTTTTCCCATTGATCAGTTTCTGCAGCTAGTGACTTTATGGGGGCTAAATAAGGAATTGTAAGTAGTAAACAAATTGTTGCTATAACTACTCTAGTAAATACATTTCTTTTCAAATTCGTTACCTCCTGAATTAATAATATTCATTATTATACGCATTTATGAAATTTTATGCAATAGCTTTTTATAAAAAAGTATGAACGAATGTTCATTCACACTTTACTTAATTGAACTTCATTTTCACTATATCCAGTTGTAATAACTTCAAGTGCACTATCCAATGAAATTTCAACCATATTTTGTACTGCTGTATGTGTATAAAATGCAATATGTGGTGAAATTAATACATCGTCACGTGACATCAATTCTCTTAAAGTAGGATCTTCAATTTCTTTGTCTGTATAATCATATGAGAAATATGCAAACTCATTTTCATATACATCTAAAGCGACACTATGTAATTTACCGCTATTTAATGCCTGAATGACATCATTAGTCTTCACTGTCGCACCTCTAGCTGTATTCACTAAATATGCACCATCTTTCATATATTTAATCGTCTCTTCATTAATAATATGTGTCGTTTCTTCATTTGCAGGAACATGTAATGTGATTAAATCAGCTTTAGATAGTCCTTCTTGTAAACTTTGTACATATTCAATTTCGCTTAAAGATTGATCATATGGGTCATAACCAATAACTTCCGCACCAAATCCTTTAAATAATTGTGCTGACACTTTACCAATCCTACCAACACCAATAACGAGTACCGTCATATTTCTTAGTTCTTTAGCGATAACTGTTTCATCCCAAGTAAAATCTTGACGTTCTACCTTTTTATTTATTTTATTCATGTTTCTTAATAATTCTAATGCTCTACAAACTGCAAATTCCGCTATCGCATTTGGACTGTATGAAGGAATATTTGTAATTTTTATATCATGTTTTGTAGCTTCAGCTAAATTAAACATATCAAACCCAGCAGCACGACCTGCAATTTGTTTAATACCAACATCCTTAAGTGCTTCATAAATTCTGTCATCAAACTTAAATAACTGTTGAGTACTCACACCATCAAAAGACGATAAAGTATATACATTGTCTAAAGTTAAATCCTCCTCCGTACATTCAATTTCATGACCATTAGTTTGACCCCACTGATATGCATAAGGTTTTTCATCTTCTCTTATATTAAATAATTTAAATCGCATAATTCGTAATTCCTTTCAGTGAAAAATAAATAATGATTAATTCTACAACACTTTATGAAAACAAACAATCTATTTTTCATAATATTCTTACAATTAAAAGTGTATGTATGCAGTAACCGTCCTCAGTATTTGCACTTCTTGCCAAAACTGCTAATAACGCACCCAGTATTTGCACCTCTTGCCAAACTTGCTAATAACGCACCCAGTATTTGCACTTCTCGCCAAAACTGTTAATAACGATACCAAATTTATACCTTGTATTTTAGTTTCATACAAATGATAGTGATTATAATACAAATCTATATTAAAAAGCGTATGCATCTTAAGCATAGATTTGTATAAAAAATAGGTATTGGTAATAAGTTATGATTAATCATATACTTTATATGAAAAGGTTATAAATCATGATTTTTTAGTATTAATGAAAGGATTGTTACTATGTTAAATATTAGAGATGCTGAGATTAACCCAATTGGATTAGGAACCTGGAATATTGGAGAAAATAAATCAACTTATCAAAATGAAGTAGATGCTATTAGATATGCTATTGATAATGGTGTAAATGTCATAGACACTGCTGAAATGTACGGAAATGGTAAATCAGAAGAAATTATTGGTCATTCTATAAAAAAATACGATAGGGAAAAGTTGTATATTATCTCTAAAATACTACCTCAAAATGCATCAAAAGAGAAAATTTTAGATAGTATAGATAATAGTTTAAATCGACTGGGAACAGATTATATCGATTTATACTTATTGCATTGGAAGAGCGAATTTCCTTTAGAAGAAACAATCAATACTTTCGAAAAAGCTAAACAAATGGGGAAAATTAGAGATTGGGGTGTATCAAATTTTGACACTTCAGATATGAAACACTTACTCAGTTTACCTATGGGTAGAAAATGTGTTGCAAATCAAGTACGGTATAATCTAGGTAATCGAGGAATAGAATATGATTTAAAACCTTTTATGCAGAAACATAATATTTCACTAATCTCATATGCACCATTATCTAGAGGCGATAAGTTAGGTAAAGATTTAACAAATAACCCCACCCTTTTAAAGTTATCTAAGAAATATAAAGTAAGTGTATTTCAAATACTTCTATCATGGTTAATAAGAGATGATTATACAATTGCCATTCCTAAATCATCGAATAAAGAACATATCAAAGATAATTTAAACTCAAATAATTTAATTTTAACTAAACACGATATACAAGCTATTGATCTAGAATTTCCACCACCTATAAATAAAGAATCATTAGCATTGTGGTGATTTAATAAAAGGAGTAAATATGAATAAAATAAAAGTTGACATAGATAGTATAAGATGCAATTTAAATATCATCGAAAGTGATACTACAAAAAAATTAATCGATCATTTACCTTTAACAATGACAATGGAAGATTTAAATAATAATGAAAAATATTATTTTTTCAATCTGACACTCCCTATTCATTCGAAAAAAGTGAAGAAAATTAAAAAAGGTGATGTAATGCTATATGGTGATAATTGTTTAGTTATATTCTATAAAGATTTTGAAACAAATTATGCATATACACCTATAGGAAAATTAGAAAACTTTAATGATTTTGCTATTCTAGAAGAAAAATCAAGTATAACAGTCAGCTTTGAAAAATATGAATAAAAAGTATCCAATTGATATTAATTGAAGAGAAGGCTGAGACATTTTTCTTGTCTCAGCCTTTTCTTCATTCTAATTATTCTCTTTAAATAAAAACATTTCTTGATTATATTTTGGAAGTATTTTTAAACAAACTTTATGTACGATATATGCAAATACAAACGGTATGATGAAATATGCTACGCCTAATATTAATATATTTAAGAATACTGATCCTTCCATAAATTTTAATGCGTTTGCTGGTCCAACAAACCCGGTATAACCAAATCCTGTAGACATTGGCGTACCTTTTATGCCAACGAAATAAGTGAGCAATCCACTCATTAGTCCATTTATGATTAATGGTACTGCGATGATAGGATTTTTGAAATATACAGGAATCATCATTTTAGCAGCTCCGATGATAAGTACGATATTGATACCTTTATCGTTTACCTTCCATGACCCCATTAAGAAAGTCACACATGCTGCAACAATCCCCATATTGCCAGCTCCTGAACTTAAACCATTTAAACCGACCGCAGTAGCTATTGCGACAACAGAAATTGGGGTTACCATTAATAATGCATAAGTAATCGCAATCAATATACACATCATTAAAGGATTCAATGTAGAAAATTGTTCTATTAATTTGCCTATGCCTTTAGTTACATTACTAACATATGGAAGTGTCAACATACCTATAAATCCACTGACAACTGAAATGATTATTGGCATAATCAACATATCTAAAGAACCAAATTTCCCTTTCAATTTAATCATCAAATAACAACTGATAATTAGCACAACGATTAAATTGACGACATCCCCTATACTTACAAATATAAATTGACCATTTTGTATTTTCACAGCGCCTGAACCTATTAAACCTGCAGCGCCAATCATAACTGCATCAGTAGCTTGGAATTTAAATTGATGTGCTACAACGATTCCTATAATAAAACTCATCGCAAACTGCATGAGTAATAATGCTTGGTTAAACATTTCTAATAGCGGATGAAACTGTGATAAATAACTAAATAACACACCAAGTATGGCGTTTGGTATTAATGCTATTACAATACCTACACCTATACCATTTAAAATATTAGAGAAAAATTCCTTTACTGTGAAATGTTTATCCATAAAAAGCCTCCTGAAATCATATGTATTAATGATATATGACTTTATTTTTATAGACAATGCTATTTTTACTATTTTACTTTACTTTGGTATAGATTAATGTAATAGTTTAAATAACAACGTTGTTATAGGAGGATATTTACATGTTTAATATGATTTCACAAGATAAAAATACAATTGTAATCAGTGACAAGCAAAACGAGCATTTCTTTACAATCCGCATATTAGAAGATTACTTAATCAATATTAAATCTTCTACAGAGAAAGATATCACTTTACCAACCTGGACTATTACACCAGGAGACACTGACTTACCGTTTGAAGGTCTCTCTAGATATGATCAATCTAACTTTTCATGTCCACAATATGAAATTTCAGAAGAGCAACACCATATTATAATTAAGACAAAGTTATTAAAACTCGTCATTGATAAAGAAGATTTCTATTGTAGTTGGTATGATTTAAGTTCATCTGACAAAGAAATTAAAATCATGCAAGACCGTAAGACAGGCAGTTATCATCATCAAATATCAAAAAATCATCCAACTTGTCATTATTTAAATCGAGATAAAAATGAAATGTATTTTGGACTCGGAGAAAAAAGCGGAAAAGTGAATAAACATGGCAGACGATTCAGAATGAAGAATATAGATGCTATGGGTTATAATGCTGAAACGACTGATCCTCTTTATAAACATATTCCTTATTATCTCACATACAATACTGACGAAAATATAGCATTTGGTATCTTCTACGATGATTATCAAGACTCTATTGTAGATCTTGGACAAGAGTTAGATAATTATCACGGTCATTATAGATATTATGAAACTAAGTCAGATTTTCTTGATTATTACGTTATTGCTGGTCCGACTATTCAACAAGTAACGACGCGTTTTAGTCATTTAACAGGTAGACCAACACTCATGCCTGAATGGAGTTTGTCATATTCTGGCTCAACAATGCAATATACAGATTTGCCAAATTCAGATGAAAGACTGTTATCTTTTTTAGATCAATGTAACACACATAATATTACGATTAGATCTTTCCACCTTTCATCAGGTTATACATCGATTCATGATAAGAGATACGTTTTTAATTGGAATTATGATAAATTTAAAGACCCAAAATCTTTTGGAAAAGCTTATACAGCTCAAAATGTAGAATTAGTTGCGAATATTAAACCTACCCTACTTACAGATCATCCTTTACTAGATGAAGTATTAGCCTTTGATGGATTTATTAAAGATATGAATGGCCAACCGCTTCTTGTACAATTTTGGGATGAAAAAGGATACTACTTAGACTTTACTAATAAAGACACTATTAAATGGTGGCAATCTAAAATAGAACAACAATTATTATCTAATCATGTTAACTGTACATGGAATGATAATAACGAATTCGAAATTTGGGATGATAAAGCTAAAGTAAATGGTTTCGGCAATGAAGCAAATTTCCAAGATTATAAAGCAATCATGCCTATATTAATGATGAAAGCATCAAGAGAGATACAGCAAAAATATCATAAAGAACAATATCCATATATCATAAGTAGATCTGGTGCAGCTGGTATGAGTAAATACGTTCAAACTTGGACAGGTGATAACTATACGAGTTGGCATACATTAAAATATAATAATGCTATGGCAATTGGGTTAAGTCTATCTGGTGTTTATAATTTCGGACATGATATTGGCGGTTTTTCTGGAGATAAACCAGAAGCAGAATTATTTTTAAGATGGGTACAATGTGGTGCTTATTATCCAAGATTTTCAATCCACTCATGGAATGATGACGGTTCTGTAAATGAGCCTTGGATGCATAATGAAGTCTTATCTGAAGTTAAACAAGCCATGCACTTCCATGAAAAGCTTAAACCATATCTTCAGTCATTAGTTGTACAGGCACATGAGGCGTATGAACCAATTATTAGACCTACTTTTTACAAATTTGAAAGTGATATAAATACTTTTGAAGAAAATGATGAATTTATGTTAGGTGACCATATGTTAATTGCCCCTATCGTAGAAAAATCTCAACTAGAAAGAACAGTCTATTTACCTAACAACAACAAAGGTTGGATTGATTTTCATAGCGGCGAACAATTTGAAGGCGGTCAAACAATAACCGTAAAAACGACTTTACAACATATCCCAACATTTGTAGTAAAAGGCGCAACGATACCAGTTTATCAAGATGATTTAAAAACAATTGAAAATCTAAAGTTCTAAATAAATAAGAACCTAAGACAACATCGTCTTAGGTTCTCTAATTTTATATAGCATTTACTTCTTCGATATTATAGAGTGATACGGCGTTATTAAAGCAAATATCCTTGATGATTTCAGTAAGAATTTCATCATCATCAATGATTTCTCCTCTTTCCACACGTTTACCAATCATTTCACATAAAATTCTTCTAAAATATTCATGTCTTGTATATGATAATAAACTTCTTGAATCAGTTAACATACCAACGAAAGTAGATAATAATCCAACATTTGCGTATTCTACTAAATGTTGTTCCATACCTTCTTTAGTATCATTGAACCACCATGCAGCACCAAGCTGCACTTTGACTTTATCCGAAGTAAAGTTTCCAGCTGTAGCTTGCACCATTAAGTGATCATTAGCATTATTAGGATAAATGATTGTATCTGATAATGCATCATTTTGATTTAAATGATCTAAAAATCTATTTAAATCAGTAGAACTGAGCATATCACCTACACTATCAAATCCAGCATCTGCCCCAACTTCTTCAAACAATAATGTATTATTATTTCTCACTGGTCCAAGATGAAACTGTACAACCCAATTATATTTTTTATACGTTTTACTTACCTCAGTTAAAATATACCCAGATAATCTACTTAAATCTTCTTCATTTAAATATTCACCTTGCTTAATCTGTTCAAAATACTGTTCAGCTTGGTCTCTAGTTACATCCACTTTAAGTACTTTAGCAAAGCTTTGATCAGAACTTCTTGCGCCATTTTGATGGAAGTATTCAATTCGTTCATTGAGCGCATTAATATATTCTTCCAAATGATTTATTTTTGTTTCTGTAGCAATTTCTAATTGGTTAATAGATTCTTGCACGTTATCTTTCGTTAAAGCGATATAACGATCAGGTCTAAATGTTGGTAACACTTTAACATCAAAAGACTTATCCTCACGAAGTAATTGATGATATTTCAAATCATCACATGGATCATCCGTTGTACAGATAATTTGGACGTTGCTTCTTTCTATTAATTTTCTTGGAAGAAATTCTGGTTCTTGTAAACTTTCATTTAACTGATTATATAATTGATCTTTATCAATTTTATTTAAATTTTCATTGATATTGAAATACCTTGCTAACTCTAAATGACACCAATGGTACATTGGATTCATAATACTTTTAGGCAATAAACTTATAAATGCTTCGAATTTTTCTTTGTCAGATTTATCTCCTGTGATATACGACTCATCTATTCCATATGCGCGCATTAAACGCCATTTATAATGATCATGTTTTAGCCAAACTTCAGTAATCGTATTAAATGGTTTATTTTCATAGATTTCTTTTGGATCAAGATGACAATGAAAATCAAAAATTGGGATATCTTTAGCTATATTGTATAAAGCCTGCCCTTTTTCAGATTGAACAATAAAATTTTCTTTAATTAAACTCATAAATACTCACCTTTCCTATAGCCCAAGTAATTTTGGTAAGAATAACGACAATTGTGGTACGAACGTAATTAATAACAATAGAATAATTAAAATAATAAAGTATGGTATTAATGTCTTAATGACACTTTCGATTCGTACATTTGCAACACTACTACCAACAAATAACGCACTACCTACTGGCGGTGTTATATTACCAATACATAAGTTAAATGCAATCACAATACCGAAATGAATTGGGTCTAAACCGATACTATCTGCAATTGGTAAGAAAATTGGTGTGAATATAAGTACGGCTGGCGTTATGTCCATAAATGTACCAACAATTAGTAAAATTAAATTCATTAACAGTAATAATAAAATAGGATTTTCAGTTAATGATAATATGCCGCCAGAAATTGCTTCTGGTAATCCTGTAAAACTCATAACGAGTGAGAATAATGCAGATGCTGTAATTAAGAATAAAATCATACCTGTAATTTCAACTGTTTCTATAATAATCGCAGGTATATCTTTAATTTTTAAATTTTTATAGATAAGCGACAGTATAAATGCATATAGAACTGCGACGGCTGCACCCTCTGTTGCTGTGAATATTCCAGCTACAATACCACCGATTACGATAATAATTAATAATAAGCTTGGAATGGCATCTAAACTTAAAAATAATTTATCTTTCCAACTCACTTTTTCAGAAACTGGATAGCCATGTTTTTTTGCTAAAAAGTAAGCAACAACCATACAACCTAGACCCCATAGGATACCAGGAACGTAACCAGCAATGAATAATGCAGCAATTGATGTCCCACCACTTACAAGTGAATAAACAATCAATAATGAACTTGGTGGAATTAATAATCCTGAAGGTGCAGATGCAATATTAGCAGCTGCAGAATATGATTTTTTATAACCTTGTGTTGTTTCCATAGGCGTCATGATTCTCCCCATTGCTGCAGCAGCTGCAACACTTGATCCTGAAATCGAACCAAATAGCATATTCCCTACAATGTTCGTATGTGCTAAAGAACCAGGTAATCTACCTACTAACACTTTCGCAAAGTTAATTAATCGAAATGCAATACCACCGTTATTCATCAGTATTCCAGCAAGTACAAATAACGGAATGGCAAGCATTGTAAAGTTATCAATACCTGTTATCATTCTTTGAGCAGCCGTAAGTATTGTGACATCAAACGGGAAAATAAGTATTAATGTTAATAATGAACTTAAAATTATTGAAATAGCGATTGGAATACCAAATGCTAAAAATATTGCTAAAGATACAAATAATACGATTCCAGCAATTGTCGTCATTACACTTCACCGCCTTCATCATTTTCAGGTAACTCATTCGTAATAATGCCTCGAATTGAATAAAATGCAATAAAAAGTCCTGAAATTGGTAATGCACCATACATTAACGCCATTGAAACGCCAGTAGCTGGTGCATATTGAGTCAAAGTAAGTGCTACAATTTTAATGCCACCATATATCATCAAAATTAAAGCAACTAATAAAATAATGATGTTCGTCAATCTTTCTATAAATAACTGTGCTTTAAGAGGAAACTTTTCTCTTATAAATAAAATGGCAATATGCTTTTTCTTACCAAATACATATGCTGCACTTAACAATGCAAACCATATTAATAAGAAACGAATGATTTCTTCACTTGTCGTACTTGGTGTGTTTAATATATATCTTGTTATCACTTGCCAAATTGATAAAATGACCATTATCGTTACCAATACACCTGACAAAGAAAGCAAAGCTCTATCGATATAATGTGTTAATTTATTCATTTTGTTCTGCCTCCTTAATCAATTTGTATTGTTTTTCAGTTCCTTTATTATTTTTAAATTCTTCTTGTAGTGGTTTTACAGCTTTTTTGAAAGAAGATTTATCTACATCATGGAACTTAACATTCATATCTTTTTTAGCTGATTTAATCGCTTCTTTAATGGCTTTATCCCAGATGACTTCGTGTTTTTCAGTAGATGATCTTGCTGCACTTTTTAACCATCCTTTTTCTTCTTTCGTCAAATCATTGTATGCATCCTTGTTCATAATTAAAATATCAGGAACGATAGCGTGCTCTGTATTATAATAATTCTTTGCGACTTCTCCATGTTTATTGTCCGTCAATGCTGTTTCATTATTCTCAGCTGCATCAATAACACCAGATTGAAGTGCTGTGTAAACTTCACCAAAAGCCATTGGTGTTGGTGTTCCACCTAATGATTTAATTAGTTGTACACTTGTTTTACTTGGTTGAACACGAGTTTTTAAACCATGTAAGTCTTTATTCGTCTTTATTTCTCTATCTTTTGTATAAATATTTCTTAATCCTGCGTCATAGTAAGTAATCCCTACAAACCCGTTATCTTTAGTCGTATTGAAGAACGAATTTTGTACTTCAGGTTTTTTCATAATAGATCGGAAACTATCTTGAGATTCAAATAGATATGGCATACTAAATAAAGAATACGATTCAGAGAAACTTTCAAGTGCACTTGCTGACACTTTTGTAAATTGAATAGCATTTGTTTGTGTCATTTCAATTGCTTCCCGCTCACTTCCAAGTTGTCCGTTCGCATATATTTTAATTTTTAATTTGCCATGAGATTTCTTTTCTACTTCTTTTTTAAATTCTTCTAACGATTTATGTACTGGATGTGTTGTTGATTGATTATGTGCTAATGTTAAAGTCTTAACATCTTTATCTTGTGCTTCACTTTGTTGACATCCATACAAAACAGTGAATACGCTTACAATTAACAGTAAAATTTTTTTCATCTCTCATCCCCCATTAATTTTAAAAAGTAATCAATTTGATTACATCTTTAATACTTATTGATAAGTATAAATCAAATGAAACAAAATAACAACGTTGTTATTTATAGAAATTGTGTGATTATGGTATAATATAGAAAATAATATTTAAAGGAGACTCACATGGCTGTAACATTAAAAGACATAGCAAATGCCTGTGGTGTTAGTTATTCAACAGTAAGTAAAGCATTAAAAAATTCTCCTTTAGTTACTGCTGAAACAACAGAGCGCATACAGCAAAAGGCAAAAGAAATGAATTATATTCCCAATAATTCCGCTCGCTCTTTAGTCTCAAACAAGAGCCAAACAATTGGACTCATTTGGCCATCAGTAGACAGAGTTGCAGTTTCAACTCTTGTTTCAGAAATTAATAACTTTTTAAAGAATACTGGATATTTTATGTCTGTATCAATCGATGATGTGGAAACTGCTGCACATAAATTTTTAGAATTACGTTTTGATGGCATCATCGTATTTGATGAAGGTGAAGCTTCTACCCTACCAAGTATCATTAGTTCAAATATCCCAGTAGTAGCTTATGGTACAGACCGAGAGCTCGAATATCCTATTGTAAATGTCAATCATAAACAAGCAATGATTCTTTCTTTAGATGATTTAATGCAAAATAATATAACAAATATTTGCTATATTGGGGATCTCAACACTGATGATATTCGACAAATTATAAAGAAAGAAACTTTTGAACGTTATTGTAAAGAACACAATCTTGAATATAATATGATTGATTCAAAAGGACTATCTGCTGAAGATACATTTTTTGCCTTAAAATCATATTTAACCAATCATACTTTACCAGAAGGTATCATTTGCGGAAGTTATGATATTACTTTAGGACTCGTGCACACTTTAAAAGATTCACTAGATCAACATATTGTATACTCATACGACAATGTACCTCAATTTGACCATATGGATACAGTGATTCATTCAGTCGGTGTCCCTACTAAGAAAATTGCTGAAACATTAGTTAATATCCTTATCAACGCTATTGAATCTAAAGAAAATCAGCCAAATGTCTATCATCTCGAGCCTGAATTAGTAAAGCGGAAATAAAAACAAAAAAATGACTACAAAATTGTAGTCATTTTTTTACTGTTGTTCCTTGATGGAACCTCATCTTCCACTCAGATTGTTTTCTAATCCATAATGTACTCCGCTTAGTTGTTATATGATCAGTTTTATTGATTAATTCATAAGTCGTTAGTACAATACCTTTTTGAATTTTTTCAACTATAAAATCCGAAATCTCATAATCAAATGTATGTAAAGTGCCCT
>ERZ1023497.63-NODE-63-length-51651-cov-92.013412_pt1 | contig 51651 bp, 57 predicted proteins | sample MGYA00380543_ERZ1023497 | MGnify/ENA primary metagenome ERZ1023497 (study PRJEB33173, sample SAMEA4830384) | metagenome | study: EMG produced TPA metagenomics assembly of the PRJEB25223 data set... | reverse complement strand
ACTGTTTCCATAAAAATAGTATAACACTTTTTACAGTTACCGAACAAGTCTAATATAACTGGAATGAACTTAATCTCAATCATTACAATCTTTATTCAAGAACCAATTCGTCATATTGGTACAAGCTTAATCGGGGTCATTATTATTTACTCTTTAGGAAATATGTTATGGCTATTTGGTATTCACCAAGCAGTTATTTACAGTGCCATCCTAGAACCATTACTATTAATTAACATTACTGAAAACATCACTGCAGCAAATAATGGACAAGCCATTCCACACATCATCAACCTATCACAAATACAAACATTCGCTTTAATGGGTGGTAGTGGATCTACATTATGTTTATTAATAGCAACATTCTTAGTAAGTCGCAATGCTGTTTCTAAAAACGTGGCTAAATTATCTTTTGGACCTGGTATCTTCAATATCAATGAACCAGTATTATTCGGTTACCCAATCGTTTATAACATTTCATTAGCTATTCCATTTATCACAGTTCCAGTCCTTGGTATTTTAATCAGCTACTTAGCAACAGTTACAGGATTCATGAGTCCTGCATTTATACAAGTTCCTTGGACTACACCAGTATTCTTAAATGCATGGTTAGCAACAGCAGGGGACGTGAGAGCAGTTCTAGTTCAATTCATCATCTTTGCACTTGGAGTTCTTCTATACATTCCATTTATCAAAGTTAATGACAAAGTTGTTGAGCAAGAAATGGAAGGTTAAGATTATGAAACAAATTTTATTAGTATGTAATGCGGGAATGTCGACAAGTATGCTTGTTAAAAAAATGCAACAAAGTGCGACTGAACGTGGGATTGAAATTTCTATCCAAGCAAAATCAATGACAGAAGCTAAAAAGAATATCCATGAAGCAGATGTCATTCTAATTGGGCCACAAATTCGTTATGAGTTACTTGCTGTGAAAGAAATTGCAGGAAATATCCCTGTAGATACCATTGATATGCGGGATTACGGAATGATGAATGGAGCAAAAGTTCTGGAACAAGCACTTGCATGGATAGGAGAAATAAGATGACAGAAGAAATGGAATATATCTGTTTTCAGCTCATTGCCAATAGTGGATCAGCCAAATCATCCTTTATTGAAGCCATCCAACTAGCTAAGGCAGGAAATTTAAAAGAAGCGAAAATTAAAGTTGAAGAAGCGGAAGACTCCTTAGTAGAAGCGCACAAGATTCACTCTAATCTCATACAAAAAGAAGCTACTGGAGAAAAAATAGGATTCTCCTTGCTATTTATGCATGCAGAAGACCAAATGGCTTCAACAGAGATTATTCAGTTGCTATCTAAAGAATTCATCGATCTCTATCAAAATAAATAGGAACACTGTCATTCCCATCTGTCTTTATTAATGACGACTACATTGTAGGAACCTCCAAAAGTTGGACAAAATGATTGAAAGGATTGGATCCTGCATTACACAAGATCCAATCCTTTTCTTTTACTCTAGTTTTTATAATATGTTGAATCTAGAATAGTCCACTGTAGTTTCTAAAAAATTGCTGGAAATGGATGTTAAGCTCCAATTTATTTGTTTATATCTTATTTCAGTTTACTATACTAGCTTATTATTCTAGTGAAAAATTGAATGAGCCACTATTTATTTAATATGTATGATGAGGGAATGACTCAAAAACTTCTTGTCGATATAAGAATATCTGAGATAGTATTTTAAAACGAAAGGACTATAAAAGCTCATTTCCTTCGCACTTATTTTATAGAGATCTATCATTATACTCTTTAGAAATCAAAAAGCAACACACCTTGTCATCGTTTTATCGTAAATCTGTTAATGAGGGGGCTAGTCTTATCTGCAATCTCAAATCAGTGTTTTGAGCTGAATGGCACTCGTTTTCTAGTTTGCTCTTTGATTTTAATTGGGCCTTAGTAAATACTACTCTTAAATTAAACTATAGTGAATTGAAATAAGATGTGAACAACTCTATCAGAAAAGTAAAATTAATTTCTATAAATGTTTTAGCAATTGTTTCGTACTATTTTAGATTCAGTCTACTATACTATATTTTTTATATATTAAAATGAAATAAGAATAGGACAAATTGATCAGGACAGTCAAATCGAATTCTAACAATGTTTTAGAAGCAGATGTGTACTACTCTAGTTTCAATCTATTATATATTTTGTTTCTATTCTAGTTTTTCAAAAAGGGCAAAAAGGCCTCAATATCATAAAAAGGCATCCTATCAGGTGTTCAAAAACCTTGATAGGATGCCTTTTATCATAGAAAAATTACTGGATCTTTCCCTCAAATTGAGTTTTTGTCTTGCTTCTAGACTGATAAACAATTATTTACGGCGTCCTGGTCTTTCTTTGTAGCCATAGTATGCATCTTCGATGATTTCTTGCATATGGTCTACCATTGGAAGACGTGGGTTAGCTGGTGAACATTGGTCTTCATAAGCCAGGAAGGCTAATTCACGAGAATGTTCTTTCCATTCTTTTTCGTCAATTCCTTGGTCTCTAAAATTCATTTGGATCCCAATACGTTCACCGAGTTCGTAGACAGCTTTTGCGTAAGATTCAACCCCTTCTTCTGGAGTAGAAGCTGGAAGTCCAAGCATGCGTGCGATATCTTGGTATTTTTCATCTGCACGGTAGTAGTTGTACTTAGGCCATGTTGCTGTCTTAGCTGGACGTGTACCGTTGTAACGGATAACGTATGGAAGCAAGATAGCATTTGTACGACCGTGGATTGTGTGGAATTGCGCACCAATCTTATGGGCCATTGAGTGAGAAATACCTAGGAAGGCATTGGCAAAGGCCATACCAGCGATTGTTGAAGCGTTATGCATTTTCTCACGTGAGTGGAAGTCTGCATTCTTAACTGAGCTTTCGAGATTTTCAAAGACCAATTTAATGGCTTGAAGTGCTAAACCATCAGTGTAGTCACTAGCCATTTGTGATACGTATGCTTCTGTCGCGTGAGTCAATACGTCCATACCAGTATCAGCAGCAACAAATCCTGGAACTGTCAATACCAAAGCAGGATCTACGATTGCCACAGTTGGTGTCAATGAGTAGTCAGCGATTGGGTATTTACGGTTGTTTGCTTTATCAGAGATAACGGCAAATGGTGTTACTTCAGATCCTGTACCAGATGTAGTTGGAATCGCGATGAATTTAGTCTTCTTACCAAGCAATGGGAACTTGAAGGCACGTTTACGGATATCCATGAATTTTTGGACAAGGTCACGGAAGTCCACTTCTGGTTGCTCGTAGAAGAGCCACATTACTTTGGCAGCATCCATTGGAGACCCACCACCGAGTGCGATGATGGTATCTGGTTTGAAGGCACGCATAATCTCAGTACCACGGTTTACAGTTGTGATATCTGGATCCGGTTCTACATCCGCAAAGATTTGGTAAACAACCTTATTGCGACGAAGGTCCAGTTGTTCGATGATACGATCAAGGAAACCAAGCTCTACCATGGCATGGTCAGTAACGATCATGACACGTTCAACGTCACGACATTTTTGAAGGTATTGAATTGAATCACGTTCAAAGTATGTTTTTGAAGGAAGTTTCATCCATTGCATGTTATTTCTCCGTCTTCCGACTTTTTTGATATTCAAGAGGTTAATGGCACTAACGTTATCCCCAACTGAGTTGCGTCCGTAAGAACCACATCCAAGTGTCAATGATGGCAAGAAGGCATTGTAAACGTCCCCGATACCACCAAAAGTAGAAGGTGAGTTACAGATAACACGAATAGCTTTAACAGCTTTACCAAATTCTTTAGTCAATTCTTCGTCAGCTGTGTGGATAGCTGCTGAGTGTCCAAGACCGTTAAATTCAACCATTTGACGAGCCTTAGTAATACCATCTTCACGGCTTTCAGATTTCAAAACTGCAATAACTGGTGACAATTTTTCACGAGTCAATGGCTCATTTTCGCCAACTTCTTTACATTCTGCAGCAAGAATGTTTGTTCCTTCTGGAACTGTAAATCCTGCTTGTTCTGCAATCCAAGTTGCTGGTTTACCAACGATGTCAGCGTTCAATTTTGCACCAGCACAGTTTTTGCTGTTTGCTTTGACGCCGAAGCAGAACTCTTCAAGAAGAGCTTTTTCTTTTTTGTTTACAAAGTAAGTGTGGTAAGATTTGAACTCTGCTACAAATTCATCGTAAATTTCTTTATCAATGATAACTGCTTGTTCAGATGCACAGACCATACCGTTATCAAATGATTTAGACATGACGATATCGTGTGCTGCTTGACGAATGTTTGCTGATTTTTCAACATAAGCTGGAACGTTTCCGGCACCTACCCCAAGAGCTGGTTTACCACATGAATAAGCCGCCTTAACCATGGCATTACCACCTGTTGCAAGGATTGTCGCAACACCTTCGTGGTTCATAAGGGCACTTGTTGCTTCCATAGATGGTTGAGTAATCCATTGCACACAGTTTTCAGGAGCACCAGCTGCGATAGCTGCATCGCGGACGATACGAGCTGCATGAGCAGATGATTCTTGTGCTGATGGATGGAAGGCAAAGACGATTGGGTTACGTGTCTTCAATGAAATCAATGATTTGAAGATTGCTGTTGATGTTGGGTTTGTTGTTGGAGTAATACCACAAACAACACCAACTGGTTCAGCAATAAGAGTCAATCCTGTTACATCGTCTTCTTCGATAACACCAACTGTCTTAGTGTGGCGCATGTTGTTTACTACGTGTTCACAAGCAAACAAGTTCTTAGTTGCTTTATCTTCAAATACACCACGTCCTGTTTCTTCAAAGGCATGTAAAGCCAATTCTCCATGGGCATCCAAAGCTGCTACTGATGCTTTGGCAACGATGTAGTCAACTTGCTCTTGATTCAATTTACGCATTTCTTCAAGGGCAACTAGAGCTTTTTGAACCAACTCATCTACGTGCTTTTCAGCAACGAGTTTCTTTTCCTCTGGTGTCACAGTTTTTTTATCAGCCATATTTTCCTCCATAGCTTTCAAGGAACGATATCCTTTGTTAATTTTTTCACAAGTTTATTATAACGCATTATTTCAACTTTGTAAACAGTTTCATAAACATTTCACAAAGAATTTTTAAACTCTTGTGAAACTTTTCTCATTTTCTTTTCTTATCAAGTTTTATCTTTGAAGTTTGTGAAATTTATTTCAAATATTTTTTATTTCACAAACTTGCTTGGAAGAGGGATTTGGAAAGAAAGGGATTTACAGGTAAGCGCTTACCTTGTGATTCTAATAATACCTCCTTTGATAAGGAGGCTTTATTTTTGTTGAAAAACGCCTTGTTTAAAAGTTCCTTCATAAACGACTTCTTGTTCTGTTGTTAGTTTCCCTTTTCCTTCAGCCTGACCATTTACAAAATCACCTTCGTAGGTCCAGCCTTCTTTAGATTGAAAGGTACCTTTTCCGTTGAAGGCTCCATTGTTGAAGCCACCTGTATATTGGTCTCCATTTTGGAAGGTAATGGTACCTTGGCCATTCATTTTACCACGGACAAGACTGCCATCATAAACAATCGTTCCATTATCGAGTTTTAAGACACCTTTTCCTGGAATATTTAGAAAAAAGACGAGTACAGCACAGAAAACAATGGTAACTACTGCCAAAAGCTCTAAACGTGGACGAGTCAGATAGACACGATACTTTTCGTAAAAATTCGTAAGATTTTCCACCTTAACTCTCCTTTTCTAAACGTTCTAACCAAGCTTGACAGCCCTCTTGAACACGTCGATAGGTTTCTTCAAAATCTCCTGTATACCAAGGGTCTGGAACACTTTCAGATGAAAATGAGTAAATCTTATCTTGACAGTCTACTGGACACATCTGACGTAAGTCAGAAATATTTGAAGCGTCCATTCCGATAATATAATCAAAGGCTTCAAAATCTTCCTTACTAATCTGAAGCGATGTCTTGTTCTTGTCATAAGGAATCTCATACTCTTGAAAAATTCCCTGAGTCCCCTTATGAATCGGATTGCCATGTTCCCAAGAGGAAGTTGCTCGACTTTGGATTTCGTAGTTATCTGTCATTGATTTCATAACAAACTCGGCCATAGGGCTACGGCAAATATTTCCCAGACAGACAAAGACTAATTTTTTCATCCCATTTCCTTTCTTTTATAGAAAACGGGAGTTCGTGATCCCGTCTTATTTTTCAATTGCGCCTTCTAGTGAAGCTGTTTCTTTCAGCGGTAATACTGTCTTGATAGCAGCTAGTTCAAAAGTCAAGTAAACTCCATCTACGTCAAGAACTATTGTTCCCTTCTCCGTATCTACTTCATCGACTGTTCCATAAAGTCCACCGATTGTAATCACTTCATAGCCTTTTTGTAGTTTATTTAAGCTTTCCATACGCTTTTGAGCTTGTTTCTTTTGAGAACGTTGCATAAAGAACATCAAGGCCATCATACCTACAAGCATGATTAAAAAAGTAATATTTGGATTCATTGTTTTCTCCTTTGTCTTTTACATAGGACTACTATATCAAATTTCAGCTACTTTTACAAGATTGTACCTTACTTTTCTGGTAAGAAAAACCAGAGCTTACGCCCTGATTTTTAGGATTATTTCAAATTTCGAACAACTTTTACAAGATTTTCGACAGTAAAGCCATATTCTGCCAATACTTTTGGTGCTGGGGCAGAGGCTCCGAAGGTATCAATACCTAGAACGGCACCATCGAGACCAACATATTTGTACCAGTTTTGACTTGCACCCATTTCGACTGCAACACGACGGCGGACTGCATTTGGAAGAATTTCTTCCTTGTAAGCTGCATCTTGTTTATCAAAGACATCTGTAGATGGCATGCTGACTACGCGGATTTTTTCGCCTTGACTAGCCAATTCTTTAGCAGCTGAGACAGCAAGATTAACCTCTGAACCTGTCGCAATCAAGATGGTATCAAAGTCGGCTGCATTTTCATATACAACATAAGCACCTTTAGCAACCTTGTCGAAGTCTGTTCCATCTTCAACAGTCAAGTTTTGACGTGTCAAGACAAGGGCAGTTGGTGTTTTCTCACTTGTCACTGCAAGGTACCAAGCTGCTTGCGTTTCACGCGCATCTGCTGGACGGAAAACATTTAGATTTGGCATAGCACGAAGACCTGCTAAATGCTCAACTGGTTCGTGAGTCGGACCATCTTCCCCAACTGCGATTGAATCATGGGTAAAGACATAAGTCACAGGAAGTCCTTGTAAGGCTGACAAGCGGACAGCTGCCTTCACATAGTCAGAGAAGACGAAGAAAGTTCCACCGTATACACGAAGTCCACCATGAAGGGCCATCCCGTTCAAGATTGTTCCCATTGCAAATTCACGAACACCAAACTGAATGTTACGATTCAAGCGATTGGTATCGTCTTGAAGTCCATCCGTCTTGATATAAGTCATGTTTGAGTGAGCAAGGTCAGCTGATCCACCTAGGAAGGTTGGTAATTTAGCTGCCACAACATTCAAGGCATCTTGACTTGAATTACGAGTTGCTTGAGAAAAACCATTTTCTAAAGCTGGGAAGTCTGCTGGAGTCACTTCGACTGGATCACGTCTGTCGATGATGGCTTCTACTTCTGCAGCCAGTTCTGGATGAGCTTCTTTATAATCTGCAACTAATTTAGTCCAAGCTTGATAAGCTGATGCGCCACGGTCTGCAACATGTTCTTTGAAATCAGCATATACTTGTTCTGGAATTTCAAATGGTTCGTAGTCCCAACCGAGGGCTTGACGAGTTGATGCAGTTTCATCTGCTCCAAGAGGGGCGCCGTGTACAGCATTAGTTCCTTGTTTGTTTGGAGAACCGTATCCAATAACCGTCTTCACTTCAATTAAAGATGGCTTGCCTGAAGCTTTTGCTGTTTCGATAGCAGCATGGATGGCTTCCAAGTCTGTTCCATTTTCAACCAAGGCAGTATGCCAACCGTAGGCATTGTAACGGTCACGAACACTTTCTGTAAAGGAATCCTTTGTCTCACCATCCAAGTTGATATCATTTGAATCATAAAGAACAACCAACTTATCAAGTTTTTGCAAACCTGCGTATGAAGCTGCCTCGCTTGAGACACCTTCCATCAAGTCTCCGTCTCCACAGATAACGTAAGTATAGTGGTCAAAGATATTGTAGCCTTCACGGTTATATTTGGCTGCCAAGAAACGTTCTGCTTGGGCAAAACCAGTAGCAGTTGAAATCCCTTGCCCTAGAGGACCTGTCGTAGCATCAATCCCTGCCGTATGACCAAATTCTGGGTGACCTGGTGTTTTTGAACCCCATTGACGGAAACTCTTAATCTCATCCATGCTGACATCTTCAAAACCAGAAAGGTGAAGAAGAGCATAAAGGAGCATTGAACCATGACCTGCTGAAAGAATAAAGCGGTCGCGGTTAATCCAGTTTGGTTGAGCTGGATTGATATGAAGTTGTTTTGTAAAGAGGCTGTAAGCCATCGGAGCCGCTCCCATAACCACACCTGGATGACCTGAGTTGGCTTTATTAATGGCGTCAATACCTAGAAAACGAATTGCATTAACAGATAGATTTGACATAGAATTTCCTTTCTATTTGAGGTGATTATTGAATCACACATTCTATTTTACTATTATATGAAAATTATCCGTATCATGCAACATACGGATAACCTCCAAAGAATATTTTTATATTATAGCAAAGCTTTAAATTGAATGTTAGAGTCTTGTTCAAAACAATCATCAAAACCACGTGGATGATGGTATTCTACTAAGTGTTGATCTTGAGGATAAGTGTACTTACCGCCAACTTCCCAGATAAATGGATGGAAATCGTATTGCAAGCGATCTTTTCGCATTTTCCAAAGTTCTAGAATCTCATTAGTAGAAGCCATGAAGTTAGACCAGATATCATAGTGAACTGGGATAATGACTTTGGTACGCAGATTTTCTGCCATACGAAGAAGGTCGATAGATGTCATTTTGTCTTGGATACCTACCGGATTTTCACCATAGTTATTCAAAGCAACATCAATTTTAAAGTCTTTACCATGTTTTGCAAAATAGTTTGAGAAGTGAGAATCTGCACCATGATAGATGGTTCCACCTGGTGTTTCAAAGATATAGTTAACAGCCTTTTGAGCCATTTCTTCATCTGTAACAGCCAAGCCAGCAAGTTCACCGCCTGTCTCATCAGCACCGTTCACTGGGAGAGTTACCAAGCAAGTACGGTCAAATGATTCTACTGCATGAATCTTCATATCTTTTAATTCGATAGTGTCACCTGGTTTAACAACGATGATACGTTCTTTTGGAACACCCCATCCTTCCCAGATTCGTCCACAGTGGTAAGGACCGATAAACTTAACATGCTCTAACTTAGGATTGTTGAGAATTGCTGCAGCTGTGTATGGGTCGATATGATCACTGTGGAAGTGTGAAACTAAGTAATAGTCTAGTTCGTTGATAGCAAATGGATCGATAACCATTGGCTGAACACGCAAGTTTGGTTGCAACTTACGAACACCTGCCATATTTGCCATTTGGTGCCCACGAACCATATCTTTCACTTTTTTGGTTGATTTTCCACGGTTTGACCAAAGGTCCATGACAACGTTAGCACCAGCTGGTGTCTTAATCCAAGTACCACAGTTGCCTAGCCACCACATGGCAAAGTTGCCTTCAGGTACGACTTCTTCTTCGATTTCTTCGTTCAACCATGTTCCCCACTCTGGGAAAGTGGCTAAAATCCATGACTCTCTTGTAATTTCTTTGACGTTTGGCATATGTTGCCTCCTTTGGATATAATTGTTATCTTTGAGATTAGTATACCACCCTTCAAAACACTAAAAAAGACCAAGAAAAACACAGGTTTGTGTTCATCATTGGACTGTCCTTCAAATATCTTCCAAAAAAGCTTGAACTACTATTTCTTTATTTATAAGTGTTTGAACCTCTTCTTGGAACTTACTAGCCAACTTGCTGTCTACAATATAAGACGAAATAAGACTAGAAAGATTTTCACTGAAACTTTTGCTCTTATTACGAAATATATTGTGTTTAAGATAGTCTAGCATTTTCAAAATATCTTCTGCTTCAAGGATAGGATTAACCCTTAAAATCGGAAATCTGCTATCCAAATCATCATTAGTAGTAATCACTACATCAACTTGTGCAATATCTTCCACACTCTTAAATTGTTCTGTTGTAAATACAGTGTCAATTTGCTCATTTGGAAAATAAAGTTTGCATTGTTTCAGCAAAAGTCTCGAAACCGCAACACCTTCATCACAAACGAGATAAACTTTTTTCATATTTTTTTGAGACGATGGTGTATACTTTAAAAATCCTCCAATATGAATCGTCAAATAGGCAATATCATCGTCTGTTAGCCGAATAAACCATGCTCCTTCTAAAATTTCCGCAGATTTTCTAGTGACTAAAAATAATTCTCCATACTTGGATCGAATTTGTTTTGTTAGAGGATTTTTAGAAAAAATACCGTAAGTCTTTCTAAATAACAAGGCTTTACAGTGGATCATCAAATTTCGTAACAAATCATCCTTGTTCTCAATCTCCATTCGGATTTGTGATTCAAAATACCAGATAAATTCTTCTAAAGCAAGTTTTAATTGCCGAAAATCATCACTTTCTGCATGAATATCCAAATCTTTACGATAGGAGAGGAGGAGAACAGCTACAAGAGAAACTTCAAGTCCTGACAAAGAAATTTCAAACTTTTGAAACAACCGTTCTCCTAATTTCTTAGACACCTGATACTCTATTCTTTTTCTTATCAAAGAAAATTCTTTCTCTATATCCTGATGTCTTTCTTGATACTGTTCAACATTATGACAGCTTAACAGCAAATAAGGTAGAACCTGCAACATAAAAGTTATTTCATGATGGTTTATTTTCTTCCCTAAATCTTGTTCAACTAAAGGAACCTGTTCCTTAAAAAATTGGTTCATTTCAACAGAAAGCAAACACTCATCATCTAACCTCTCTTTCATCTTATCTTCTAAAATAGATACAAAAGTGGCATTTTCTTCCATAAAAATATGATATAGAAGCGATTGAAGATACTGAATTTTATTAAGAGGGTGGGCATGAAGGTGGTATCCCTGTGACTTGCTCACTTGCAAGGTCACCTGATATTGTTCCAAAGTTAGTTGATAACGAATACTATTCAAATCATTGAGAACAGTATTCCTAGATACCTCTGTTAACTCTATCAATTTTTCAATCGTAATACGTTCTTTAGAAATACCTATCCATAGTAACATTATCATCATACGTTCATGCGCACTCATGATATAATCGTACGAATCTACTTCCGATAATAGTTTACAACAAGCATCTCTCTGCTCTTCCGTTAAGTGAATACCAATTCGTGGAATACTAATGATGTGAAGCGCCTCGTCAACCAGAGCAGCATTGATTTTGTCAATGTGATAATAAATTTTCCTTCTTGACTCTTTCAAATCTTTCGAAATCGCCATAATCGTTTTGGACGTTTCTTGATCCATCAAATATTGAAGCAAATCACAACTTGCCTTATCCAGTACCATATTAAAAAATCCCCCAAATCTATTGATATCACAGCAATTCTTTTTATTTTACCATATATATCAAGCGCTATTTCTAAAAAATCTTTCAAAATTACTTCAACTCCAACTTTACTCTCAATAAAAATCAAATGTAAAAAGAGGAGCTAAATTTATCTTTTTCTCCTCCTTCATCGTTCTTACTTTTGACCATAATAAGCATTTGGTCCATGTTTACGTTGGTAGTGTTTTTCTAGTATGTACTGGGGAGCAGGTTCAACTCTTGGATTGATTTGTTCTGTAAAGCGATTCATCTTTGATACTTCCTCTAGTACGACAGAGTGATAAACAGCATTCTCTGGATTTTTGCCCCAGGTGAATGGACCGTGATTGCGTACAACAATTCCTGGTACTTCAACCGGGTTAAGTCCGCGATGTTCAAACTCTTCTACGATAACCAGGCCAGTATCTTTTTCATAGGCCACTTCTACTTCGTCCTTGGTCAAACTACGGGCGCAAGGGATTGAACCGTAGAAATAATCTGCATGGGTTGTTCCGTAGAAAGGAATATCACGACCTGCCTGAGCCCAAGCAACAGCTTCTGTCGAATGGGTGTGAACCACACTACCAATTTCTGACCAAGCCTTATATAATTGCACATGAGTTGGGAGGTCGGAAGATGGTCTTAAATCCCCTTCTAGGATCTTACCATCTAGATCAGTCACTACCATGTTTTCAGGTGTCAATTCGTCATAATCCACGCCTGATGGTTTGATAACAATGACACCGAGTTCGCGATTGACTTCAGATACATTCCCCCAGGTAAATTTGACAAGTCCATGTTTTGGCAATGATTGATTGGCATCACAGACTCGTTTACGCATAGCATTGATTACTTGATTCATCTTACATCAAACCTGCTTTCTTAATGAGTGGATAGAGAAAAGCTTGCGCCTCTTGAATGGCTGCGCGTGTTTCTTCTACTGTTTCACAATTTTCAGACCACATTTCGATTAGGAAAGGTCCATTATAATTGGTTTCCTTTAAAATATCGAAAGCTTCTTCCCATTTGACACAACCTTGCCCAAAAGGTACATCTCGGAACTGGCCCTTTGAACTTTCTGTCACTGCATAAGTATCCTTGAGATGGAGAGCTGCGATGGCATGATGACCAAGATAAAACTCACTATAGATATCATTATGCCATGCAGACACATTACCAATATCTGGATATACAAAGAGGAAGGGAGAGTCAATCTCTTTTTCTATAGCCAAATATTTTTCGATGCTATTGATGAAAGGATCATCCATAATTTCAATAGCAAGTACCACCTGAGCTTCTTCAGCCCAGTCACAGGCTTTTCTCAAATTTTTGATAAAACGTTGGCGTGTCTGGGGTGACTTTTCCTCATAGTAAACATCGTAACCAGCTAATTGAATCGTACGAACTCCCAAGTCTTGAGCTAATTCGATACATTTTTTCATGAGTTCTAGAGATTTTTCCTCTAGAACTGGATCTTTTGAACCCAATGGGTAGCGACGATGGCCTGAAAAACAGATAGAAGGAATACGAACACCAGTTTCATAGATTGCTTTGACAACTTCCAAGCGTTCTTCCTTACTCCAGTCAAGTCTTGCTAAACGCTCGTCACGTTCGTCAATAGACATCTCGACAAAATCAAAGCCTAACTCCTTGGCAAAATTTAAACGTTCTAGCCAAGTAAAGTGTGTTGGGGTTGCCTTTTCATAAATTCCAATTGGACGTACCATGATTTACCCCCAAATTCGTTTGATTTCATCCTTGAAGGCACGCGCTGCTCCTGCTGGATCCGCAGCCTCTGTAATTCCACGACCTGCGATAAAGGTAAAGACATCAACACCTTCAAAGAGTTTGAGAGTATCTACATCTAGACCACCTGTTACAGATACACGGAAGCCCATGTCAATGAGTTTTTTAACCTTATTAAGGTCTTTTTCACCCCAAGTTTCACCAGCAAGAAGAGCATCACGAGATTGGTGATAAATAGCTTGTGAGATACCTGCATCTAGCCAAAGCTGAGCTTGTTCAAAAGTCCAATCGCCATAAAGCTCGATCTGGATTTCGCCTCGTTCTCCTCGTTCAGTCTTGATAGCCTTTAGAGCTGCTTCCATAGTAGGGATGGTTGCACAACAGATACAAGTCATCCAGTCTGCTCCACGAACCGCATTATTTTTAGCAACTGTTCCACCAGCATCAGCACATTTTGTGTCTGCCACAATAATCTTATCTGGGAAAAGGCTACGCAAGACTTCAGCCAGTTCACTTCCAACTTGAAGCAAGCAAACAGTTCCAGCTTCGATAATATCTACTTCCTGACCAACAGAAACAGCTGCTTTAATCGCTCCTTGCAAGTCTGAATGGTCTAATGCAACTTGTAAATTAGGTATTCTTTTTGTCATTTCTTTATTCCTCTTTCTAACTTTCCAAGTCCAATCCTTCGAGATAAGGGCTATCCTTAGATTCTTCAATCATAGCCAAGACATCTTCTTTAGTCTGGCAAGCCTGTAAACGTGCAATAGAATCGTCTAATTCAAACAGGGCAATAATTTGTGGAATGGCTACACTTGTGTGAATTTTTGAGCTTGTTGCTGCTAGTGCCAACAAAACAGATACCTCTTTCCCATCTGAAAATACAACAGGATTTTGTAAGGTAATCAATGAAAAGGCATCACTTTGCACACCAGCTTCAGGTCTAGCGTGGGGCATAGCCATACCTGGCATCAAGATATAGTAAGGCCCATACTCTTCAGTCGATTCAATGATAGCATCGTAATACTCTGGCAAAATTGCCCCACTTTCAATTAAGGGATCTACTGCTACCTTGACTGCTTCTTTCCAATTGTTAGCCTCTAAACCTAGTCGGATCGAGTCATTGTCAATTAAAGCTTGTTTTAAATTCATATCTGCCTCCTTTATTTAAAGAGGGAGAAGGACAGAAACGATAACTCTCAGTTTCTGTCCAGCCCCCTCCAACCTTTTACTGTAGTGCTTGACTGAGTTTTTCGGTGATTTCTTTATCATCCATCAAGTTATCAAGCCCAATTAACTTCCCATTAGTTCGCCCTTCCAATTCTTGAATCAAATGAAGAGAAGCGATTACGATGTCATATCCTACTGCTAAACCTTTAGCTTCACCGACACTGCATGAATTGACTGTAAAATCTGTTTGATTAAGCTTACGGAGAGCATTTTCAACCTTCATCTTGATAACCATTGATGAACCCATTCCATTTCCGCACGCTGCTAATACTTTAACCATTTTATTTCTCCTTTTCTAGATACTAAGCTTCTTCTTGAACTTCACCGTTGTAATATTTCTCTTTATCTTTTGCTTTGGCAAATTGAAGTTGAGGAATAACAAGCAAGAAGAGACACACAAGTACATAACCAACAATACCAAGGTATTTGAAGATATATCCAAATCCAAGCCATGGGAATTCAAAGTCGATATTTCCATGGTAGCCACCATAAGATGCCAAATCGAGAAGGGCCACACAAAGAGCTCCTAGAGCAACTTGAAGGACACCTGATATAAAGGAAAGGATAACAGCCGCTTTCCATCCACCGCGTTTATCAGCGTAGACCGCAATGGCTGCATTGTCAAAGAACACTGGTACAAATCCTGTAATAATAAGAATCGGATTTTTAAAGACGATGAGCAAAACAATTGTAATCAATTGACCAATCAAACCAAAGGTAAATCCTGACAAGACAGCATTTGGAGAACCAAATCCATAAGAAGCTGCAACGTCAACCGCTGGGAATGAACCTGGCAACAATTTGTTTGAAATACCTTGGAAGGCGTTTGTCAACTCAGATACGAACATTCGGACACCTTGCATCAAAACGAACAAGTAAACTGAGAAGGTAAAGGCTGTTTGGATAATGTACATAAAGAAATCTTGTTTAGCAGGATTGAATAGAGTTCCTGAAGTGATGACTTCTTTATTAGACATAATGTCTGGACCCAAGATTAAAAGAATGGCTCCGAAGAATACGAGCATCAAGGTAGCAGATGCAACAACTGTATCGTGGAAGATTGAGAGGAACTTAGGTAATTTAAGATTGTCTAAACTTTCTTCTTTCTTACCAAAGCGTCCTGCTACTTTATCTACAAACCAGATTGCAAATTGCTGTTGGTGACCAATCGCAAATCCGCCACCACCAGTCAAGCGTTGAGTTGCCTCAACAGTCATATTTGAACTAACTGCCCAGTAAAGTCCACAGATGATACCAATCGCTGCTGTACCGTAAGCATTGCGCAATTGTGGTACTAAGAATAGAACCATAAGAGATACTGTTGCAGCTTGTTGTACCATGATGTGACCAGTAATAAAGAGGGTTCTTACCTTCGTAATCTTTCGAAGAGCTACGAGCAAGATATTTATTCCAAAACCAATCAATAGAGCTGTAGTTGCAGTTCCAACAAAATCTGGAAACTCTGCTGCAATTTTGTTGTTTGCTGCAGCAAGTCCAAAGTAAGGGTCGATAACCGCTGCACCAATTTGGAATTTGTAGTTAAGAGCTGCTAAGATTGGACGAAAGGTTGTAACCAAACCACCAGCACCCACGTTAAGCAACATATACCCTACTGTTGCTTTAACAAACCCTGAAAAAACGTCATGGGCAGGTTTTTTCAAAAGTGCATATCCTATCAACACCAATAAACCTACGAAAAATGCGGGATTCTGCAAAATATTGCTAGAAAACCAATTTAGAACACTTGAAACGACTTCCATAATTGTTCTCCTTTTGAATTGTTTTTGTAAGTTTATTATATAATGCGAAAGCGCAAACAAAAAGACCAAGAATTACACAGCGGACTGTTCACTCTTGGACTGTATGATTTATGATGTTTTACAAATTATCTTATTTTCTCGTAGCTAGATAATAGGGAAGAATTTTAGAATAAGACTTCAATAAGCCTTCTACGATTTCTTCTTCAGACGAATTTTCTGTCATAGGAACATCTACCTTCACTAAAACTTTTCGAACTTCTTGACTTCTCACCTTCTCGCGTAAAGTACGACGCTTTTCTTCATTCGCCTCCCACCGTTGACTTTGACCATTAGAGTAGGTTAGATAATAAATCCCTTTAACGGTTGGAATGTCTAAAACTTTGGCCTGCTTGCCCAGTGTTTGCTCATCCTTCTTACGTTCGATGAAACTGACTTCCAAAGAAATTCCAAAGTCAGTAGATGTCCCATACAAACGTAAGGCCATCATAGGTTCTGTCACTTGTCCGTCTCTCTGTAGATAAACCCAAAAATGTGGTCTCAAACGCTGGGCCTGATTCATCCACTGGCTAGTCTGTTGGAGTTGCCATTCTGGATGGCTTGCTTGAAAGGCTTTGGCCAGTTCTGTAAAAGCCTTTCGGGCCTCTTGTCCTTTGTGGCGGAATGCCAGCATCTTCTCTCGCTCTGCTCCCGCTTTATCAGGATTACGGTACTGCAAACCAGCAAAGTCTAAATAGTCTCTTATCTTATTCAACATCAGTTTAACCTCCTCTAACTAGCAAAAAATCAGGTCAACCCTGATTTTACTTATTCTGTATCTACAACAACATAGCGATTTGGCTCATCACCTTCAGAGTAACTAGTCACGCCATCCATACGTGAAATAATACGGTGGATAATCTTGCGTTCACTATTCGACATTGGATCTGTTTGATGACTACGTCCTTCTTCTAAAACACGAATCGCCAATTTTTGCGCATAGGTCTGCAAGACTTCTGCACGGTGTTCAACATAATCATTGACATTAATAGTGATATAGAAGGTTCTTGAATAGCAGTTGTAAAGATAATTTTGAGCCAACAGTTGCAAGGCCTTCAAGACTTTACCATGGTAGCCGATAATACGACCTGGTTCGTTAGTATCAATTTGCAAATTGATGCTACGACGGTTATAATCATTTGAAAGTGTAGCCTCAACATCCATGTCATCAATAATCGTTTGAACATAAGCAGTCACATCCGTAGCCACCTGGGCAATATCATAACTTTGCTCGACCTTCAAGCCCATCTCTTTCAAGTCTTGATTTTCAGTTTGATCTTGCTCAGTTTCAAGGTCATCAGCGCCTGCTTCTTCCCTCATCGCTTCCTCGATTTGAAGTTCATTTAAAATCTCAATGTGACCAGTTTCTTCTAAGATAGTGCTGGCATATCTTTCATGTTTTAAGATTTCAGCCTTGACTTCATCAGAAATACCTTGACCTTCTTCCTCTATTTTTTTAATAGCATCAACCACATGACCAAGGTCAACGGTTTCTTCACTAACCGTCTTCACAGGCTCGTTCAAATCATTGATTTTTTTCGGAACGCCTTTTACTACCTGTTGATTTGCTTTGACAACAGTCGTTTCACTAATCGCTTCAATATCCACTTGGGCTGGTTTTTTACCAAATAGACCAAGAAAGCCTTTTTTCTCCCTAGAAATGACTTTGATATGAGCCTTCATTCTTGGAATATCTAATTCTTTCAATCCTTTCTGGATTGCTTCTTCAACAGTTGAACCTGTAAATACTACCATTACCAGATTCCTCCTTATTTATTTCGTTTTCTGAGCCTTTTTCTTGGCTTTTCTTTTTCTATTTTCCAAATCTTTTTGTGCCTGTACTACGGCCTCGCGCTCTGCGATAATCTTGAATGGATTATTCAAGAAATAGGTTTGCAAGACTTGATAAGCATTAGACACTGTCCAGTATAGGGCGACTCCACCTGGCGCATAAACTGCAAAGATAAAAATCAAGACTGGAATCCCATACATCATCGCAGTCGTAGCGCCATTTCGCTCAGACAAAGCTTTGTTGGACAACCAAGTACTTAAAAAGGTGAATACTGCTGCTAAAATCGGAAGAACAAGGGTTGTATCCACACTACCAAGGTTAATCCATAAGAAATGACCTGTCTTTAAAAAGTCAACTCTTGATAGGGCTTGGAACAGGGCCAAAATAACCGGCATCTGAATCAAAATCGGCCAAAGAGAGTCTGACTGTCTGACACCCATTTCTTTAAATACTTTACGCATTTCCTGCTCTAGTTTGGTTCTGCTTTCCATATCTCGACCTGGATATTGTTCTCGAAGCGCCTTAATGCGTGGCTGAGCTTCCTGCATTTTCCTAGAAGCCACCATTTGCACCTGAAAGACTGGCAAGAGGACTGTACGAATCAAGACCGTAAAGAGAATAATCCCCACTCCGATACTAATATCAAACGATAAAAAGCGAATGATTTCCGCAAAGAAGTAAACCAATTTACTCCAAAAATCAGCCGATTCGGCTGTAATATCGCTAGTTACCTCATTAGTTGCACAGGCTGTCATGATTAACAGAGACAGTCCTAGCAAACTAGTCAACTTTAGTTTCTTTTTCACTCCCATTTCCTTCCCGGTAAATCTTTGATAATTTTAATACATGGAGTAGATTTTTCTCCATCTCTGCGTATCCCAAGGTTTCGACTCCTTTTCGAGCAATGACAACAAAGTCGACATCTTCTACCAGACTCCCTTTTGCATTCTGGATAATATGCCGAATCCGTCGCTTAATTTGATTTCTAGTGACGGCATTCCCCAGTTTTTTGCTAACTGATAGACCTACTCGAAAATGGTTTTTCTGGTTTTCTAATTGGTAGACCACAAATTTGCGATTAGCAAAACTTGTCCCCTCCTTGAAAATCGCCTTAAAATCTTTCTCTCTTTTTACACGAAAGTTTTTCTTCAAAACTCAACTCCATCTATTAAATTACTACTATTATACCATATTTTTCAAAAAAGCCAATCATAGCAAGGTTTTGGACAATTTCATCAGAAAAAGAAGCTGGAAAAATAACTTTCCCAACTCCTTGTATTGAATATTTTTTTAGTTTCACTTATTTTTTCAAGCGTTCAACGTCACGGGCAATGACTAATTCTTCATCTGTTGGAATAACCAAGACACGGATTTTAGCTGCCTCTGTTGAGATGTCTCCTGTAACGCCAAAGACATTCTTTTCATCATCAACATCACAACCAAACCACGAAATCCCTGAGATTACATCACGACGGAAACTCTCTGCATTTTCACCGACACCTGCTGTGAAAACAATGGCATCTGCTCCATTTAGCACTGCAAGGTACTGACCGATATGTTTTTGGATACGGTCAACATACATTTCATAAGCCAAGCTAGCCTCGTGATTCCCTTCTGCTACAGCTGCTTCTATATCGCGCATATCGCTAGAATTAGCAGAAACTCCCAAAAGACCTGATTCACGGTTAAGAACACGACTGATATCTTCTGGTGTGTTAAAATCCTCTGTATATTGCATTAAATAAGGAATGATAGCTGGATCAATATCCCCTGTACGCGTTCCCATCATAATACCACCAAGAGGAGTGAACCCCATAGAAGTGTCTACAGATTTGCCGGCTTTCACAGCTGTAATTGAGCCTCCGTTACCAATATGACAGGTAATTAACTTCAAGTCTTCTAATGGACGTCCCAAGAGTTTTGCAGCCTCTCCTGCTACAAACTGGTGACTTGTACCATGAGCACCGTATTTACGAACCTTGTTTTCTGTGTAATATTTTGTTGGTAGAGGGTAGCGATAAGCTTTCTCTGGCATACTTGTGTGGAAGGAAGTATCAAAAACAACTACACTGGTAATGTCTGGCAACAATTCCTTGAAGGCACGAACACCTGCTGCATTGGCCGGGTTGTGTAGAGGAGCCAACAAACTCAACTCTTCAACTTTTTCTAAAACATCTCCCTCAACAACTGTTGATTCTTTGAAATATTCTCCACCAGCAACAACACGATGTCCAACACCTGTAATCTCGTCATAAGCCTTGATAATATCGAAACGAATCAAGTCATCCAATAAAATTTTAACGGCTTGTGTATGATTTTCAATATCCAAAATTTGTTGTTCAGAACAGCCGTCAAATTTTACAGTTGAAATTGAATCTTTCAAACCGATACGTTCAATCAAACCTTTCGCCAATACTTTTTCTTCTGGCATTAAGTATAATTGCCATTTCAAACTTGAACTTCCTGCATTGATTGCAATTGTTTTTGTCATAACATGATACCCCTTTTTAAGCGTTTTCAACTATTATAACAAAATCTATTTTATATTTCAGTACCTTGAGTCCATTTTTGAAAATTTTCTTTAAATTTCATTAAAACACTTGCATCTTGCAAGCTAGCAAGTGGATAAACAAAAGGCTCTACTGCTATTTCATTTTTCTTCTGTAAGATAAAAATAGTCTTAGATTGTTTGGCATTAGCAAAGAGGTTTTCAGGCAGACTAATCATAGCAACCAGACTCGCCTCTTCTTTCAGCCATTCTTTTAACAAATCACTTTGAGGACTGGTCAACAAATCACTCGGAGCTAGAAAAATAGCGTATCCGTCTGACTTGAGGTACTTAAGCCCTTGTTCCATGAGCAAGTGATGGGCGTAAGTATGTTCTTGGCTAGAAGCAACTTGATGGCGCGACGCAACGGCATCATCAGGATAATAGCCAACAGGCAAGTCACTGATGACCACATCGCTTTCTTTGAGCATTTGTGGACGAACGGCATCTCCTTGGACAAAGCCAGCCTGCAAACCAATTACATCTGCCATGCTAGCTGCCAGATCAATCAGTAAATCATCCACTTCCATTCCCAAGTAATCCACCTTTTTATCAAGCGAGGTCAAGAAAGTAGCGCCTAGAATTCCCATCCCAGAACCCATTTCGAGGATAGTAATTTCCTCCTCTTTAAACAACTCTTCCACAATAAATACCAAAAGTAAGGCAATAGCATCTGGCGTAAACTGGTGATTGGCCTGCAAGGGTTCTGTTTGCCCAGCCTTCATCAAGAGAAACTGGTAGGTCTTGAGCCATTCTTCTTTGCGTAGTGCTAAACGCTTAAGGGCCTGATTGTTGTCTTTGACCTGGTTTAGCTCAGTTTCACCATCCAGATAGATGCTATTTTGCTCCACCAAGGCGTCATAAAAGTTGGTCGCCAAATCACTTTGGATGACTTGGACATTCTCTAGTAAATAGATATAAGCTTGTTCAATTTTTTCAAAATCCATATTCCTATCTTATCAAATTTCCCTTCTTTTTTCCATCCTTATAGAAAAATCACTCCCTGACTAGGCGAGTGATTTTTGGGCTACTGTTAAAAAGAATTCTGAGTGATTTCCTTGAAACAGGTCTTCAGCGCTATAGAGAATCTGACTATGCACAGATGAAAAACCATGCTCAATTAGCTTGTTTTCCAGTTCAGCTAAATCAAATCCATGATGATTAGCTTCTGTCTTGGTAAAATCAGCAATGATGAGTTTCCCATCTTCCTTCAAATGTTGATGAAACAGTGAGAGAGTCGCATCCAAATCAGGCATATGATGAAGAACCCGACTAACAGCAAGGCAATCAAACTCTTTCTCCAAGGGATTTTTCGGTAAATCTTGCTCCAAAAACTGGATATTCTTGATTGCTTGCTGCTCCACTTTCAAACGAGCTTGCTCCAACATTTTCTCAGAAATGTCTACAAGAGTGACTGACTTAGCCTGCTTGGCTAGGGGCTAGGAGCAAGGCTAATAGACCCGTGCCACCACCGAAATCTAAAATTTCTTTGTCTGATAGAAGATCAATCTGTTTCTCGGCTGCTTGACATACCAAGTTTGCGAGGAAGATATTTTTAGGGGAATCGAAAGTTTCTGCTTTGTGGTTAAAATCATGTTTCATATCTTTAGTTTAGCACAAAGTATAGTAAACTGAAATAAGATATAAACAAATGAATTGGAGCTTAACATCCATTTCCAGCAATTTTCTAGAAACTACAGTGGACTATTCTTGATTCAACGCATTATAGTTGAATTGACTAGGAATTCTCTTTCTTTTCAGGCTTCTCTTCTGATTTTTTCTTCTCCACTTTTTCGCTTGAATCGGTCGCTACCTCTTCCTTTTTATCTCTTTTCTCTTCTTTGATTTTGACTGAAGGAAACAGAAACTCATATTGGCTCTTAGACGTACGAACAGTCGTCACCAAGCTTGTTTTCTTGTTTTGATAGCTTACCTGACCTAGATTAAAAACCTGTTCCCCACTTTCTTGCTCGGCTTTATCCTTGGTTCGTTTAGCCATGGCAAAAGCAACCAATTTTTCTTTATTTAAAGCATAGTCTTGATAGTGGGCGATTTGTCGGTTCAAATAAAATTGCAACAAAAGACTAAAGATAGCTGCCATGGTGACTGCGTAGAGGAGAACACCTGCCTTAACTTTCTTCTTTTTCCACACGATAGATGAACTCCCTTTCTAAGCCTTTTTGAAACTGGAAACGAAAGCGCACCAGTTGATTGTCCTCTGTAATCTGTGCGGATTTGAGGCCATAAACCATAGGCTGATACCCCCGTCCACTAGCATCGGTTTTACGAAAATCGTCTGACTTTGACTTACCGATGGCGATGTCCTTGCCATCTTGCTTCATATAGAAACGATTGCCTTCCACTTTTTCGAACTGCGAACGGTCTAATTCTGCCTCAAGTTGATCCACAAACAAGAGCCACTCCTTTTGCTCGCTTTGTTGCTGGCAGCGAACTTCTGAAATGAGGAGCTGACTCATAGCTTGAAAAAGGAGTAAGCCTCCACTGATGACAAGCAGGGCAAGCAGGGATTCTAACAAGGTAAAAGCCTTGACCTTATGGCTCTTTGATTGCCAACAACTGTTCTGAACCATGGTAGACCTCCAATCCTTTTTCACTAGAAAATACCTGAATCTCAACTCCGTTGATGCTTACCTGATTTTGCCCCGTCTGCAGGGCCATCTTAGCTACCCTCAAGACTTCTTCCTTTTGCAAGATTTTTGCTTCCTCTTGCCTATTTTTTTGAATTTGTCCCAAAAGGAGGGTCGCAATGCTGGCAAAGATAGCTAGAGCGACTACTGCTTCCAGTAAAATCACTGCCCTAATTTTTTGTTTCCTTAATGCGTTTAATTTTTCCATTTCCTAGATATAATTGATAGCGAATCGCTCCTTTACTGGTCTGAAATTCAACCTTAGCCAGGGACGAATTGCCCCCAGCTCGGTCAAATGTAATACTTTGGCCTGATGGTGCCTGAATTCCTTTAGGAACTGGCAACTTTTGACTGCCATTGCTAATCATCTGCCCATCCAAGTTCAGACTAGTCTTTTGTTGACTAGCTACACTGCGTTTTTGGGTTTCCCGATAGAGTTCTTCAAACTCCATAAAGAAAATCTGTTCCTCTACCGCTGCAAAAGTGGACTGGACAGAGCCGGACAAGCCCAAGGCAAGGATACTCACAAGACCCAAAACCAAGAGACTTTCCAGCATGGTAAAGGCCTTAATCATTGACTTTACGATTTGCTCCTCCATTTTTATCATGGTGTTCTTTATAAGCTTTAGCCTGTTCTTCCGTGATGCGTCCATCGTCTTTTAACTTGCTTAGGCTAGCATCTTCATTCTTTTCCAAGCTATAAAGTTCTGCCTGGCTTTCCACCACCTTAACAACAGCTGCTTTTCCTTTGTCATTGACTGCTTCTTTTTGCTTGGTCAGATTAGGTACAAAGAGCAAGAAAAGCACGCTGATAATCAGCAAGACCACCAACATTTCAATCAAGGATAGTAAAATTCTCACTCTTTTCTATCTCATACATCCTTACCGAATGCAACACGAGATCACGATACTTCCAAGTGCTGACCAGATACTCAATAACCTCTTGGTCCTCTATCCTGCATTCCATAAGTAATAATAGCTTGACCGTGTATTCATTCTTCAAAATCGGAACCTGATAAGTCACATCTACCCAATGCTCAAAACCTAAGTCTGTCTGCTCTACATTTGCTAGTTCAATATTTAAAATCTTCATTTTTATTCCTCCTACTTATCTATTCGTAAAAGAAGATAAAAAGTTATGAAAAAATCACTATTTTTTTATTTTTAACAAAACACCGTTTTTGACAATAATCAAAAAATAAAAAGGAGCTATTATTAACAAAATGGCGTTTTTGGCAATAATACCCTGCCATTCCTCCTCCCTATTCTTCATGTAAACGCTTTTTTGAAGAATCAGAGCAAATAAAAAACCGCAAGCCTGAGCCTGCGGTGAAAGAACAATTTAGAAAGTTTCCTTTCTATTTATTTAACTGTAATCAAGCCATCTGGCTCTACTGTGAACTCTGGCTTGTCTGCCAGTGTTCCGTCTGGTTTGAGGTAGTACCAGCCTGTTCCGTCCGCTGACTGGATAAAGGCATTTGATACCATGGCGCCTTCTTTAGCGTCTAAGTAGTACCAGGTGTCCTTGTACTTGACCCAGCCTGTCTTCATGGCACCTTCTACATCAAAATAGTACCACTTCTCAGCGATTTTCTTCCAGCCTGTAGCCATTTCGCCTGAGTTGTCGAACCAGTACCAATTACCGTCTGTGTGCTTCTTCCAGCGGTCTGAAAGCATATAGCCTGAGCCATCGAAATAATACCAGGTACCGTTGATTTTCTCAAACTTATCTTTTGGATAAAAGCCGTCTGAGTGTACGTACCAGTAGCCAGTGCCATTTTTCTGCCAGCCTGTTGCAGCGCTCAAGCCGTTTTCGATGTCTTGCTTAAACTGTTCACGGCTAATGCCCCAACTTGCAAGATATGGATATGGATCCACATGGTCTGAGTGGTTGTTTGGTTGGTTATTGGTACAGTATTCATGCGTCTTGATACCTGCCAAGTCGTCTGTATCAAGAGTCTTCGGCAAGCCTGCTTCGTCCGCTAGATTGCGTAGCAATTCGATATAGAGGCGATAGTCAGCCATAAACTCTTCCTTAGTTGAATGGCTTTCAATCAGTTCAACCGCTGCATAACTCTCAGCATTCCAACCGCCCCCAACATCCCAACTTCCGTTGTTCACAGGACCTACTTGCATGATGCGACCGTTCCCAACAACGTGCGAGAAAAAACCTAATTCTGGGTCTTTCCGCCAGTGATAATCCGCTTCATTTTGAGCGGTTGAGTTACGGTTGCCTGTTGAGTGGGCATGTACTTGTCGATAAGGCTGCACCCCAACCTGGGGCAAGCCTGTTCGTAGTCTGCTTGTATCGATATCCATTACTCTTGTCCTTTCCAAGCGTCGTTCATCTGTTTCACTGCTGACTCTACGAAGGTGTCTAAGTCTTTGTCAGTCATGCTAATATTGTATTTTGTAAGCTCAGCACGAATTTTAGCGCGAGCCTGTGCCAGTTTTTCATCTCCCTTGTAGCCAGTTTCAGCAGCTACCTGCTCCACGGCATTTACTGCATTTTTGGCCAAGATTTCAACAATCTTGATGGTCTTTTCTCCACCTTTTTGAACCAGGTAGTCCTTGACTGCCCTAACTACAACCCCTGCCAAAACGACTAGGATGCTGATTGCTCCATTAGTAATGATTTCAGTAATTTGTTGCATTTGTTATTCTCCTTTTTTCGTATCATCATCTTTTTCAAGTAATCGCTGAAATACTTTTACAATCGGCTGAAAAAGAGTAACATTTCCTTTTAATTTGCGGTAATTTTCAATGAGAGATTGAAAAGTAAATGCGATGTACCCGAGACAGATTGAATGCAAGAATACAAAACCTGTCTTTTCAGGCAACAAAACGGACGCCGGAATGAGGATCATCAGTAAGAGAACCCCTGAAATCTTACGAAGGAGCCCGTTAATGCCGATTTTGCTCTTGTACTCGATGTCAGGATTGATAATCGCCGCAATCGTCCCTGTGACAAAATCAATGATTTCCATTGAGACAATCAGTGTTAGAGCGTACAAGACCAAACCATCTTCAGTCTGTACGACACTTCTTAGAAAATTGAAAAATTCAATTTGCATACACACCTCCTATTCTTTAGGTTCTCCCGTTGGATCCGTCCAGTCAGGATTGCCCTCTGCATCAAATTTCATGATATAGAATTCATGATTCAACAGAACGGCGACGTTGATTGTTGCGATTGTACCACCCCACTGGTTGAACGCCCAAACGGTTTCAACATCCTTGAGTTGGCGACGGCCATTTACGATCACAGGACGTTTTTGAACATCACGATACATATAGAAGTCATCGCTTACATTCTTGCAACGAATGAACTCTCCATTTTCTTTCATGTAGCGCAAAGCACTCGCAAGATCAAATGGTTCTGTGATTTTTGTAAGGTCTAGTAAGTTATCTGTGTTTTGAATTGTTTCTGCCATGTCTATTCTCCTTTGTCTGCTGGTTTAGTTTGTTCATCAAGCAGAGCTTCCAGCTCATCCACTCGTGCTTGAAGTCTTTGATTCTCTTCCCTTTGCTCATTCAACTGAATACTCAAGAAATTACTTGTAATCATCGAATCTGTTGAAGTTGTTGACATTTCACGAATTGTCATTTGTAAGGCTTGGTTAAGCTGTTCTGTGTTCATTTTCTAAGTTCTCCAATCTGTGTGTTCGTTTTCTATTTTCAAGAGCAAGCTCCTAAATTGCTTTAAGTGCGATATTGGTCAACATGTTGTTATTCATGCTATTATTTTCTCCATTTTTTCTATTTTTTGATTTAATTCTTGAATAGCCTTGATTAAGTAAGGAACTAAAGCGGTATAGTCAATATGCAGATAGCTATCTGGATTCTCAGGATCTCGTGAGACAATTCTTGGAACGATGGTTTCAGCCTCTTGAGCTATTAGACCAATCTCCTCATGTTTCTTATTTTCGATGAAATCAAATGCAACCATTCTTAATCTGTTGATTTTATCCAAGGCTTTCACAGCTGTATCTGTGATGTTCTCTTTTAAGCGTCTGTCTGATTTTTGTTCCATCCAATACTTCAAGCTACCGCTACCGACCTGATTCCACCAAACAACCGCATTCCTTCCGCCTTTGGGATTCCAACCATCACCAAGCACATCTTTACTTCCAAGTTCGATACCATTTGAAAACACAGGAGAACGAGAAAAAGTAGTATTCCCATAGAAGTTTGCTCTCGATGAATTCGAAAAATCCACTTGATCATAAAAACCGACTTCATTCCTACAGTACATTTTCCCATCAGTATTGACGTTCCATGCTTTAGGTCCGGCATAGTTCCAATTATTTCCCCAGTTCGCCCAGAAGGCTGTCCGGACTCCATAACCAGCGCCATTCCCCATGCCAACAGAAAACTGATTAACACCCGAAATCCAGCGACCGCCACCCTGGTCAAATTGACCAAGTGTGAATCCACCGATTCGGCCTTGATAGGCTTCTAGGAAGGTTGAGCTAGAAATGACGGACTCAACCTTAATAGAGAAGATACGTTTAGATATCAGTTGGTCAATAAAAGCATCAGTTGCAGTTAATTTTTTAATAAGCGCATTGTCAACTTTCAACTTCTCAGCAGTTACCGCTTCAGCGTCTAATATCGTAGTCGTGACCGAACCAGCTTCAAAATTGGCCGTTTTGAGCTTATCAACCATGGCAGACTTGATGACTGCTCTGTCAATCAGGGTCTCTCCAGTGATGTGGGTCAATTTCCCAACAAAGCGGTTATGTCCATTGGCGCCAAGATTGATTCCAGAGATGATATCTCCAGCCGAGTTGATGTTTTGAACTGCCCATGAGCCAGCTAGTTGAGTCATTTTTGTTTGCGTGGCTTCAAGCTTCTTATTCGCATCTGCGACTGCATCTTCTGGATGTGGTTGCCATGTTCTAGGTTTATAACCTTTGTACAAGTCAACTTCTGTAATATACAAATCAGCTGTTCCTGATGATGAGCCATTGTTATCAAAACGAATGTAAGCATTATCCATTTCTCCGGAATTAAAAGTTACTGAGACATCTTCGCATCTAGAGGTAGATAGTTTCTTGCTGCTAACAACTTTCTTAACGATTGTGAATCCATCGCTCTCGCCTGCTCTTCGTCCCAAAATATAAACATCATAGCTTGCGAGAGCACTGTTGTTAAATCCTCTAAAATTCAGTACATAGTCAGTATTTCGTTCAAGATTAAAACGGTGACTATACAAAAAGTTTTCGTTTTTAGTTGCATTACTTAAACGCATAAGGTCTTTCTGCCCGTTGTGATAAAAGCTATGCTTAACCAATCTTCCTAAATTTTGAGTTGAGCCCCATTCATTCGTAGCATTTTTAAAATCACTATTCTTAATGAGGTTAGGGCCGCTTACACTATATTTCCCAACCTCAACCTGAAACAGTTGATTGGTCAGAGCCATGCGAGCAACCTTATCCGCAATTCCATTTTCAGTATTGCCCAAAATCCGCTCGTAAAGTTTACTGGTTTCCTTAACACGCTGGAAGTCAGTAGTCTCTACTTTTCGCGCTAGTTGATTGGTCACATTCACAAATTGACTATCAGCATTCGCTTTGTTTGCAGAAACCTGATCAGATATTCTACCCATTTGTCGTTCAGCATTATCCTTGTTTGTAGCGACCTGAGTCTTTAAATTTGAAATCTGATTATCTGCGCCTTGTTTATTACTGTTTATCCGATTTGAAATATTTGAAATCTGAGTAGTGGTTCCTTGCTCACTGCTTGTAAGTCTATTTGATAGACCACTGATTTGACCGCCCACATCTTGCTTATAAGTAGTTATCTGACTTGAAATATCCGTGAACTTACCATCTACAGATTGACGATAGCTAGCGATTTGACTAGCGATGTCTTTATTCGCACTAGTTTTAACAGCTTCAATCCTTTGATTGATACCCTTAACATCTTCTTGATAAGTAGCCTTACCAACGAAATCACGATTGACCAGCTCACGGACTGCTGTCGCTTGTCTCGTGCTCTCCTCACGAGTATAGCGCTGTAGGGCTTCCTGTCGCTGACCGTTTTTATTTACATATTCCTGAATAGCTGATAAATCGGTTCGCAAGCCCTGAGCTGTCCGCTCAAAGGTAGCCTTAGCTTCAGTGATGAGACCATCAGCGTCCTCAGGCGCAGGACTCCAGTCCGTCGCCACACTACCGATTTCAACCTTGATTCCTGTTACCCAAGCTGTACCGCTTGTAGCACCTTCAAGATTGAATCGCAATGATGTCTTCAATTGATCAAAATTTGTTTTTTCAGAGTAGTCATAAGTGAATGTAATATATTTCCAATCTGCCGAACCTTTATACATACCAAGCGTAGCATAATCTGGACCACTCTGTACTCCGGTCTCACTATTTTTTCTAAAAAGATAATGTTTGAAGCAATTAAATACATTCCAAAAATTTCGACCTTGGACTACATTTTCGTACTTGACCCAAGCGCTAAAAGTAACTTTTTGATACAACCTTGAGCTGAAATCTGGTTCGATGTTGAACGTTAAAGTAGAGTTGTTCTCTAGCCTATAGCATTCTTTTTGACCTGTGACGTGGTTTTCAGGTAATTTTTCAATTACAGCTCCAACCGTCTTGGATTTTATCCATAGATTCCGTCCTCCCACCTTCATTTTTGAAAATTCTTCACGCAATTTCCCGGCTTCAGATACAACTAGAGTCTTATCTGCCTTGTCCTTGGTTGCGTTCAGGATTTCCTGACGGATAGAGCCGGCTCGCACCTCAAATTCAGCCTGACTCAACTTCTGATTTAGCTTGTTCTGCGTGTCTGTCTCAAGACTCTTCACAGATTGCCGGATATTCTCAGCAGTTACGTTGAGTGAGCTGATATCGGCTTTGGTTCTAAGGCCTTCAGTCAGACGGCTTACACCAGCTTCGAGTGAATCAGCACGCTGTTTAAAGTTGGATTCGACCGCTGAGACACGTTCGTCTTGGTCTTCGTATGCTGGTGACCAGTCACCTGCAAGATTTCCCTCAAAAATGGCAGGGGCGCAGATTTCAACCCATACCCCCTCTTTACCGCCTACTTGAGGGCCATGGCGGCCAATGATGACCGTCTTGGCTTGATCTGTTGCGGTTTGGGTCCATTTAACCCAGCACAACTGCCAGTCTGTCGAGAGACGGATAATAGACAAGCCATCTGACGACCTTGACTTATATCCGCTGCTGTTTTCTGATGATACAACCGTGTTAGGATTGTAAAAATGACAGCGCACAGGATAGTCATTTTCACTGGCTCGTGCATAAAAGATAGCTATATACTCTGTCCCAGCCGTTGGTATAACGGTTCTTTCCACATAGCTATCCTGATATCTAGTTGCTCCTGCGACTGTTCTGATAACTTTAAAACCATTATATTCACTAACCGGCTTGTATCTCGCAAGCTCTTTTGTGCCTTTCAGCAGATTTCTGCGCCCTAAGTGCACACTCGCTATCTTACTAGAGAGCTCCTCAGCTGTCTGCGTGAGTTCTGACTTGCTGGCTTTATCCTTGGTTGCGTTCAGGATTTCCTGACGGATAGAGCCGGCTCGCACCTCAAATTCAGCCTGACTCAACTTCTGATTTAGCTTGTTCTGCGTGTCTGTCTCAAGACTCTTCACCGACTGCCTAATATTTTCAGCAGTCACGTTGAGTGCGCTGATATCCACTTTAGTTCTAAGACCTTCAGTCAGACGGCTTACACCAGCGTCGAGTGAGTTGGCTCGTTGTTTGAAGGTCGATTCAACTGTTGAAATCTGACCTTCTATATCTTCAGGAGCTTCTTTTGAGCTTGTTGCCAAACTTCCGTCTTCCAGCTGGGGCGCAAGAACATCTAAATATTCTCCGACTTCAGCATTTACGAGATACACATAGCCAATTGATGCGACTCCAGCCCTATTTCTAGCGCTAGTAAACGATAGCTTTGTCCAATTTTCATCCTTTAATGTAAAGATGGGCGAAATACCCGAATTATCATTGACTTGCCAATAAGTTTGTAGCTTGACCTTTTGACCTCTTCTGCCTTTGACCCAACAAGACATCGTGTATGTGCCTTGCGAGATATAAAATCCATCTTGAGCAATACCTATTTGGTCTCTAGCATTGCTTGAGGTCAATCGTATCGCTTTATCAAAGCCAGTTACTGGACTGTCTGATACATCAATCGTCTTTGCCGTCCCAGCGCCTGACGGTCTAAAAGTACCTGATGCCCACAATCCTCTGGCTAGCATCATGCGCTTTGTACCCCGGATATAATTCCTACCCCCGACCTGCACACTCGCTATCCGACTAGCCAGCTCCTCAGCTGTTTGCGTGAGTTCTGACTTGCTAGCTTTATCTTTGGTTGCGTTCAAGATTTCCTGACGGATAGAGCCAGCTCGCACCTCAAATTCAGCCTGACTCAACTTCTGATTTAGTTTGTTCTGCGTGTCTGTCTCAAGACTCTTCACAGATTGCCGGATATTCTCAGCAGTCACATTGAGTGAGCTGATATCGGCTTTAGTTCTAAGGCCTTCAGTCAGACGATTCACACCAGCGTCGAGTGAATCAGCACGCTGTTTAAAGGTCGATTCGACTGTTGAGATTTGGCTTTCGACATCTTCAGGAGCTTCTGAATAAGAAGTATCTACATCGCTTATTTCGAACTTCGGCATCCAAATCCAAACGGTTCCTTCCTGGTTGAAATTGAACAACCATTCATTTGTGGTCTGCTTAGATTCGTTTGTCCAACCTTTTGGAATATGGACAACATATCGTTTAATTTCTGTCGACAATGTCACATTTCCAGTTTTATATCCGATATTCCCTAATCGAGATCTTAGCATTATTCCATTTTTATTTGCCTTAGCATAAAAACTAATGGTTACATCTTGATTAGTCGTACTTCCGGGAATTACTTTCCCGAATTGACCCAGAGCTGGATAAGTAACCTTGGGATTACCTCCATCACGGCCAGATGGATTCAAACCTATAATTTTAAGAGCCTTGTGTCCAAGATACTTACTTTCGCTATCGATAGCAGCCGTATATGTACTCGTTGTCCAAATTCCTGTTTTTGAAATATCCTGCTTGAATAGTGAGTTCAAGAATAGATTTCGACCGGATGCCTGCACACTCGCAATCCGACTAGCCAGCTCCTCAGCTGTTTGCGTGAGTTCTGACTTGCTGGCTTTACCATTGGCCAAGTTGGTCAGTTCTGACAGTCTACGAGTCGTCGTCTCCTCATACGTCGCTTGCGCTGACTTCACGCCAGCCAGTTCATTTTTAGTCCGGCTAAGTGCTTCAACTTGCTTGGCAATCTCAGCTTCAGCCTGTGCTTGCTTCGGTCGAATATCGTTTGCGATAGTTCGTTTTAGAACATCCAAGTCACCTGACAAAGCCGTCTGAGCGCTCGTAGTCTGCGACTTAAACGCTTCAAGTCTAGCAACAGAATCCAGCTCAATCCGCTTAGCTTCCTGTGCAAGTAGGGTACTTGCGCCAGACAGTTCATTCTTAGTCCGGCTAAGTGCTTCAACTTGCTTGGCAATCTCAGCTTCAGCCTGTGCTTGCTTCGGTCGAATATCGTTTGCGATAGTTCGTTTTAGAACATCCAAGTCACCTGACAAAGCCGTCTGAGCGCTCGTAGTCTGCGACTTAAACGCTTCAAGTCTAGCAACAGAATCCAGCCCAATCCGCTTTGCTTCCTGAGCGAGTAAGCTGCTTGCGCCAGCGTTTCTCAAGGCTTCTTCAGCCTTGCGCTTAGTTTCTTTCAATGGCCCGTTGTCAAAGCTATTAAAGCGCTGATTGATAGTGTCAGACAGTTCTCTCTTGACTTCTTCAGCTCTGGCTTTGGCAAGTTCGATGGCATCCGTGATAGCTTTCTCACGTTTGTCAAATTCAGCGTCAAAGGCTGCGTCTGCTGCTTCTATCTGCGCTTGGATTTTGGCTTCAATGCCATCTTGTTGCTTAATCTGCTTGGTAATCGTACCCTCGTAAGAATACTGCGTATCATTTCCAGCTTTACTATCTGCGCTGATACGACCTCTTAGACCACCTTTGAAAGTAAAGCTCTGACTTAAGACAGGAACTTTAAAGGTTTCTTTCTTGTTGGTCTGAATGGTTACCCACTGCCCAACCTCAAGCAGTAAATGCCCTTGGTAGTTGAGATTATACGGATAGTAAGTTAGGTTTTTCAGTTTGTAATACAGGTCATTTAAAGCGCTCTGGGTCATGAAGACATTGTCCAGTTCCAAAGACCGGCCTGTCTTCATACCGACCGTCAGAGACTTCTTGTCCGTCTTACAAGTGATACCAGCTATCTGATACTCAATCTCACTCTTGGTCAAGCCATGCAAGAAATAACTGTCAGCGTTGATCGTGATATTGGACTCAGTCAAATCACGGATTTCCATCTTGCCTTCTCTGTTGAAGAAACAAGACATCCCAATCACCTGAGTCATAGCGCTCAGCATATCCCTAAAGGAAAGTTTCTTGCCCTCAGGAACTTGCTCAATATGATAACGCATCGCGCTGATTCCGAAATAGTCATTCGCTAACTCAATGCCTGTTTTCAGGCAGATTTCCTGAATAACCTCTCGTACTTCAGCTGGGAAATGCAAATCCGTCACGTACTCACGATTGAGCTTAAACATACCGTCCATAAGTTCAAGTGTGGTTGTGTTGCGGTTTCGGTCAATCTCAATATCGTTGATGAAGTATTCCCCCATCTTGACCCACTGGTAGGTATCCCCAACCAGTAGACCAATCTCAGGGTGCAGGGTATCCAGCTTATTGAACGTGGTAATGATACTGGTAAAGGTAATTTTACCGCTACCAGCGCAGGTTCCACCAGGCTTATAAGTATCGCCCTTGATGTAGCCATACTCAAAACTAGCCTCTTTGATATCCCGTGAAGCATATTCACCAACACGAATAGCCAGCGTCCTTTCCTTGGCAAACATGGCTCTGTCAAATTGTCGTCTAGTTAAAGCGTCCATTTTCTTACCTCTCTACCAGATTAAATTTAGCGCCAGACCAAGGTTTAAACTTCTCAGTAAAGGTATAGCTAGGAGCTGTCCTATCACCGACATAGAAAGTCTTTGTGACTTGGCCATCCATGGGGTCTGGATAAGATACCTCAAAAAATTTAGATGATACAGCATGTAAAAGCTGACTTATTTCTCCCTGAGTCATCATACCCCATTCACAGTCTAGTTTGCGTTTGGTCGTGATACGGTCACGCACCATGTCGCCATTGGCATTACGCCCTGTCTCTCCATCGATATCTTGAATACCGACTTGAAAATATTTGGGAGGCTTCACAGCCACCCCATTGATTGTCAATTGTGCCATTTAACCTCCTAAATCTTGAGCAAGGTTTGACCTGCTCGTTCATGCTCCTTGTTGATTTCTTGGATGGCTACCCGTCCGAACTCATGGCCTGCGATTTGGATAACGATGTCGCCGTCGCCAGAGAATCCACCTTGTGGACTAACACCAGCCATGGCATTTACTACCGCACTGCTGACTACTCGTCCAAGTGTTTGGATAAATCCTGTATTTTCAAGTGGTACGACCGCCTCTTTACCAGCTTCACCAATCATGGCGATTGTTGGACTATCGACGATACCACCACGGGCAAGACGAGGGAGGCTAACTGTGCTTACACTACCAACCCATCCTAGACCAGGTAAGTTTCTGACAACGCCTAAAACTCCATTAATCATTCCGATGAAGCCATTGACTACATTTTCAATCGTTCCAAGAACCGCATTGACCGCACTCTTAAACGCTCCACCTACTGCCTCTCCGACCATCTGACCAGCATTTACGAAGATACTTTTAACAGTATCCCAAACGCCTTTAAAGAAGTCGCCAATAGAACTAAAAGCATCTTTTACTGCGTTGTAAGCATTAGTGAACATCTCACCAAACCAGTTTGAAACACTGGATAACGCATTAGTCACATCTGCCCATCTCTCGCCAAACCATGAACCTAGTTTGCTAAAGATGTTTGTTAAGCCAGTCCATGCTTTTTGGAACATATTCGTAAACCATGCCCCGATATTAGCCAACGCACTAGTCACATCTGCCCAACGTTGTCCGAACCATGAGCCGATTGGTGTGAAGATATTAACGATAGCGTCCCATGCACCTTGGAATACACCAGAGAACCACTCTCCGATGCCAGAGAATATGTTTACAATGGCGTCCCATGCTTGCTGGAATTTCTCGCCAAACCATTGACCTATCGGCTCAAAGATTTCTTGTAGTTTCGTCCATAGACCGCTGAAAAATTCGCCAATCGCTTGACAAATACCACTGATAAAATCACATAGTCCTTGCCATGCAGTTTTAGCAAACTCAACAACGGTGTCCCAATTTTGGTAGAGCAAGACACCAATAGCAATTAAGGCTGCGATTGCTGCAATAACTAAGGTTATTGGACTTGTCAAAACTGCTAACGCTGCATTAAAAGCCCATGTTGCAGCTGTAGCGACTCCTGCTGCCACAGAATGTGCAAATTCCGCCGCGGTTGCTAATCCCATTTTCGCTGTATGAGCAGTCCATGCTAGAGCTGATTTACCAAGTTCTAAAGCAGTTTTCCCTAGCTGTGCAATTGTTTTACCTGAATTGACAACAAAATCTTTTGCATACAACGCATTCAAATAGATGGTTTCTCCGAAGCTGACCAATTTATCAAATGTCAAAGCTTTCAAAACTAGTCCAAGATTTTTAATTCCGCTAACAATAAAGGAAACCTTACTACTTAATAATTCGAATGCCCCTGCAAGTCCTCCAGCTTGTTCAGCCCAAGACAAGAACTTAATTCCTTGCCACACGGTTGCAAGCGTACCAATCACACTAGCGATTGTGGAGATAATCTCTTTATTTTCTTTACACCAATCTGAAAAAGCAGTAAAACCATCGGTTACTAGCTTGATTGTATCAGCTAGTAACTTCAATGCCTCTAGTATGATACCGCCTAGTAAATCAGCGACGGTTTCAATACTTATGCCGAATGTGTTAGACAAGAACTCTGCAAAAGGCTTCCAACTTCCTTCCCAAAGTATTTGAATAATGTCAATTAGCCCATTAAAAGCATTAGCAATAGAGTTAATAGCAGGGACTACATGTTCATCATAAACACGACTTAAGCCATCGCCAAATTTGTTAACAGACCTTTCAATGCTCTCAAATACAGGCGCAACAGTATCTAATAAACTTTGGAAGACTGATGAAATTTTAGGAGCGCTTGTCACAACGACTTTTTCAAAACCTTTAAACAAACTTCCTGCTAATTTACTACCAACTTCAACAATGGTAGATGTCAAACTCAACAGAGTTGACACAATAGCGCTACCGATACGAACCGCACCAGTTGAGGTAATGACGTCGTAGAAAGCACTAGAAAAGTCCTGAGCTATGTTTCCTACTGCCTCGGAAAGGTTACCAACATTATCAAACAAAGCGACTAGCGCCCTGATAATGCGTTCTTTTTGCCTTCCAAGGCCATTTGCAATACTTTCGGCAAGGAAAACACCGATACCTAGCCCGATAGTGGTTATTGAGCCTGTCACTTGCCCTAAAGCATAAGCAATTTTCTCAGCCATGCGGTTAAAGGCATTCACAACCCTTGGGTCAGTGGCGATTTCTCCCATTGTCTTAGCTATTTGGTCTAAGGCAGTCTTAATGCGTTTTATACCTTCTGGTCTAAATGCTGCATCAAAACCTTTCTTGAAGAGGTCAAACAACCCTTTGAGCTTATCTCCAAGACCATCAAAAATGCTCTTGAATTTGTTGTCCATGTCGGTCAACTCGACTTCTGGCAAGATGTCTTTGAAAGATCCGCCACCGCCTCCCTTTCCTTTACCACCTTTGCCACCGCCTCCGGAACCGCCTGCATCGTCATCTTTTGGTTTTTGCAAGATGTTAATCTCATCAAATCCCAAAAGACCTAGCAACTCTTTAGCGGCCTTCTTAGCGTTTTTGGCGGAGTCTCCAAGATTGTCAGCAAGTCCTCCTGCTGAATCTCCAGCGTCGTCTACTGCGTCAGCAAGGTCTCCTGCTCCGCCTGCAGCATCCTTCATGGCGTTACCCATGTCTCCAACTGCTCCACCAACACCATCTTTCACTGTTGCTTTCTTGTTGAACATCAAAGCGATAAACTCAGCGAGTTTAGCCGTCACGTTCTTCAAAACCATAGCAAAAGAGTTCAAGACAGGCATAATGGCATTGATAATCGGTAACATAGAGTTACCAAGGTTCAATGCTGCGTCCTTCATTAGCGACTTAAACAGGCTGATACGACCATTTACAGAATTAGACAAGGTATCTCCATACTTGGCTGTAGCTTGCTCCAGGATAGCCATAAGACGGATTTGTTGCTGGGTTTGAAAGTCGAGTTGGTCCCAACTTTGACCATTTGAGAAACGTTTAAAAGCTTCAGTGGACTTAATCATAGCCACATTGACGTTGATTCCTAGGTCCTCAATTGCTTCGGTGTTCCCTAGTAGACCTGAGCGAATCCGCTCCATAACGTCTGTAATCGTGCGCCCTGAACCTTCAGCAACCACTGCCGATGTCTGCAACATCTTAGCAGTATAGGCGCTTAGCTTGTTGGTATCTTTGATAAATCCAGAAAATAGGTTTGAGTAGACCGCACCGTAGTTGGTCGCCTCACCCACTCCCATATTCATAGCGTTGGCGTTATCGTTAACCCATTTCAAGAAAGATTGCGAACTCTCGCCCATCTGTCGCTTGATTTGGTTCATAGACGCTGATACTTCAAGAGCCGTCTGCGTTGAATACATCCCAACATCAAGTAATTTCTTACCAAGGATTGCAAAACCAGCGAACTTAGCCAGCTTACCAAACGCACTACCGATTGAGTTCGACTGTTCACGAACTTTGGCAGTGGCATTTTTCACTTGGTCAGATGTTCCTTTGACCTGATTCTCGACTTCTTTCATCTTCTTCCTGAAAGGCGCTATCTCAGCGTCAATCATGACCTTCAATTCATCAAGAGTTGCCATTTACTTCCTCCTTCCTTTTTCGATTATGTCTCTCTGCAAAATCACGCATCCGTTCCTTATGCAACAAAAGCGCTTGTCTCTGTCGTTCCTGTTCTACTGCTTGCTGTTCTTCTACAAATAACTCAGGCGCATATTCCCAGAACTCAAAGACCTTGGCATCTTTGGATAACAATAAGGAAACGTGGTTAGATATCATCTGCGAAAGTCTATAAGAGTCAATAATCTTCTCTTTACGCTCTTGGATTTTGACACGGTTGTAGCTTTCTATCATGTCTCTGATTTCAAGCACCGTTAAATCCCAAAAATCAAGAGGCTTGCCCCCGATGTCTAAAAACATAGGATAAAGCCTCTCAATAATCTGCGTTACCGTTAAGATTACTCGACTACTGTCATTTTCTTCTTGGAAGTTTTCTTGTCCTTGCTTCCTCGTGGAGTAAAACCCGATACTTCAAAGAGTGGCATTAAAACCTCTGTCATGAATGTTGTTTGGTCTCCACCATTGTCCACGTATTCATCGTATAAATCATAGACATCCTCAAAAGAATACCCATGTTCATACTGCTGCAAGGCGCCGTGAACTAACAACAACATAACTTTCAAAGGCGGTAAAGTGAACTCTTCGCCAGCTTCAGGCATGAAAATCTTCAGCAAGTTCATGCCGATTTTTTCTTCCACAGTTGCAGCTTGATGAGATGTCAAACGTAGCTTCAACTCTTTTTCGTCAGTAACTTTCCAAGTTGTGTATTTTAATGCCATTTAATTAACCTCCAATTCCATCAACGAATGTCAATTCAGACTGCAATGCAATCTTAAGGGTGAACTCGATAACGGCATTGACACCGCCACCGCCCAATTTAACGGACACTTGACCTTCAAATGTGACCTTAGTACCGTCTGGATAAGCTTGTTCGAAGTAGAGTTTTTCCTTGTCGTCTGCTGCCTTACGCAATACACGGTAAGGAGCAGTTGCGCTATCGTTTTTGTAAGAGAATTTATATTCCAATTCCCCTGCGTCTCCAATACCGAACTCATACTTCTTAACTTTATCTTCAAGAGTAGTGTTCTCTACTTTTTCAGGCTCAATACCAAACTCTGGTACTTCTTTCAACCCAACAAGCTTAGTATAGCTACCTTTTGTTTTGCTATAAGAAAGCGTAATTCCATTTGCTAACATGTTTAATTCTCCATTCTAAATTGAAAAACAAGCTCTGAGTCTAAGTCAACGACACCTTCAAAACGCATGACCTTATGTCTCAAATGAGACGGGTCTGGCACGTCTTGGCAGTCGGTTCTTCGCAAACCTAAAGACTCAAAAATCTGATTGATTTTAACAGCTAACTCACTAGTGCTGGTATCATCAAAGATATCCACCTTATAGCGGATAGATGATTTTTGTTCCTGGTCATCAAACCAATCGCCCGGCTTGTTTTGTTCTTCTAAAAAAATAACGACTGGGAAAGTCTCCCAATCGCTAGGATAAGTATCGGTCACATTATCTGCAACCTTTTGCAATTCTTTATAAATAACAGGCTTGATATTAATCATTTTATTTGTTCTCTTATCTTTCTACGGACATAATTCGAAATATTCTTAGACACACGCTCTTGATTGTCTCTCAAAGCTGGATAAAGATAAGGCTGGGCAGGTTGACCATACATCTTGTAGAACTCCCCAATCTTTTGAAAATGGTAAGGTCCTACATTGATTTGGTCTTCATGCACATACCAAGGATTAGACTTGTAAGTCACGCTGACTTCTGGAGAGATACCAGAATGGTTAGCTTGTCCTATTGGTCCTGTTCCGAATTCAACGTAAGGAGCATATTTTAGATTAGTGTAAACTTCACCTATAGCCCTATCTCCGTCCATTTTTGCTCTAGTTTTGATACTAATTATAAGCTCTCCATCTCTCGCTGGTGCGAGTCTTCTTGCATCAGCTTGGACAACTTTTATAGCAGCATTGTGTACCGCACGTAAGACGATATCCTCGCCAGTTTTTTTGCTAGCCAATCGTCTACATTTAGCTATAAGCCTATCTGCCCCTAGTAGCTTTGACACGCTCTAATTCCAAAACTTGATGATGTGTGTAGACCTTTTTAGAAATAACCCTGTGAGTCACTTCCGTCTGGCTATCGATACACACACCATCTTTCACTTTGATAGTAGCTGACTTATTGGCATTTGCGTTCAAAATATCATTGACACGCTCGCCATACAATTCAGACTGTAGTTTACTACTAGCTGGCCACAATTCAAGGCGGACTGTCTCAGCTTCCTTGGCATATCCTTCTTTTACGACACCTTCCTCTGTGACAGTCTTTTCAAACCGTCGCATTGGATAAGGTTTCAGTCTACTCTGCTTCAAAAACATGGCCTGCCACCCTTGCTAGTCTATGCATACGTATACGCTGTAAAAGGCCCGTAGACAGGCCGTTTTCTCCGTAGACTACTGCTATACCACCTTCGGTTCTAGAATGCTCTCCTTCCGCTCCTGAGCGGTTGTGGAGTTCGATAGCAACCTCAGGTATTAAGAGACTTAAAGCAGGTGTCAAAGATGTTCGATTAGTCTCTGACAAGATAAGATTTGTAGCCCTCGTTTGGAGCAACATGAGAAGCTGAGTATCTTCTTCGCCTGTCATTTTCTTCAGCAACTCTATAGACATATTAATCCTCTTCTAAAAACTCAGGTTCAGGGAGGATTTCCTCAAGAACATCTGAGATAGCGACACCATTGCTGGCAAAATTGTCAGCCAGCTCGGCATAGCGCTCCTCAGTAATCTCAAGTTCCTCTCCTGCCAGTCGTTTCACATTTGATTCCCAATCATAGAAATCTTGTTTGATTTTAAATTTCATAACTAAGACCTATTTCTTACCAGTTTTTTCTTTCCAGTTAGCTGAGTCAGAACCTGGTGCATTGGTTGAGCTAGTGATGTCTTTGATAGCAACATAGACTTTATCTTCATGCGTTACTGTATCACCTTCTTTATAGGCTGTTCCAGTCTTCCACGCTTTAGCACGGTTTACTGTTTTGCCTTGAGCTGATTTTTTAGCAGCAGGCTTAGAGTCTGCAATTGTGATGATGTACTTTTGGAAGTGTTCAAGCACATAAGCTCCAGTGTAGAGCAATTGTTCTACCAATTCACCAAAACGACCAGGTACGTTGTCATTGTACTTGGTATTGTCAATTTGAATTGGTGATGTAACGACACCAGGGGCACTAGCAAGGGCATTTACATTTGGCAAGAATTTAGATGGTACTTTGTAGACTGTGTAGTCATCCAATTCACCAACATATCCTTTTCCAAGGACTTTCTTATCTGCGTCACCTTGTGGTAAATGAACGATTTCAGATTTGATCGCTTTGTAGAAGCTTGGAGTGACAAAGAGCAAACGTTCTTTAGTGATTCCGAGTTCATCCAATTTTTCAGAAACGTCAAGAACTGCATTGTAAGCGTTGTTTGCGCCTTTTTCTTTGCCCATAACAACATTTTCGCTTACATTACCAAGTGCTGCATCGAAACGAAGTTTGTCAAGATATGGAGCGACTACTTCGGCAGTCTGACGAGCAAGCACGTAATCAATGTTTACTTGACCGTTTGAGTCTCGTTCGTCCAACTGGTCAACGAAACGACCCCAGTATTTTTCTTCTTCAAGGGTGTAGATTTTTTCTTCAACTTCAACGTGGTCAAATTCGTTATCTTTGTTACGTTTGTAGTCTTTTAGCTCTGTTGTGTTACCAGTTGCTACTGTAAAAGAGCGACCTTGCAAGGTTACTGCATCGCTTGATGTCACAAGTGGTGTTGAATATGAATTTACTGCAAGTACATCCTCAATAATCCCAAGATGCTTCTTGCGTGATTCTGCTGTGTTTAATTCTTCAAATGCCATTTATTTTTCCTCTTTTCTTTTATTACAAGAAGTCTTTACGCCATTTTTCCGTGACTTCTTGCTGGACTGTTTGTGCATTTTTGATAGGTGCACTACCTTTCATACGTTCAGAAACTCCCTTCTGAACTGACTCTTCCCATGCTTTTTGGATAGAGGTAATAGACTCAGATACCGTCTCTGCGCTTGTCAAATCAACTACATTTACTAACTCAACAGGTAAGTCACGTTCACTTAACATCGCTTTAGCTTCTGCGGTCAATTCCTTGCGAGCAATGGCCTTTTCACGGTCGGCTAGTTCTTGCTCACGCTGATCTAACTGATATTTCTGTTTCTCATCAGCGTTCATCTTGGCGAGTTTCTTAGCTTCGTTTTCCTTGGCTTCTTGCTCTGATTTCCACTTGGCAAATTTCTTATCGATGATAGCATCGACATCTGCATCCGTGTACTTCTTCTCGTCTTGCGGTTGTGGTGCAGGTTCTGCAGGTACCTTTTGTTCTTCAACCGTTTCGACTTCGACTGTTTGTGTTTCTTCGTTCATTGCGAACCTCCTATTTTTAAAGTCGTCCCCGACTGTATAATTCCATGGCTTTTTTTGTCATCAATGCTCGGACAATATAAAAACCGCATCAAATCTGACACGGTTTATAGTAATTTACAGTGATTTATAGCAGTCTATTCCTGCCAGTCAAGATTCTGGATCACCTCCTAATCTTTAATGGCACGATTTGAAACTTTGGCGTAAACATCCACATAAGTCTCATTCTTATCTCCGTTATGCGTAATTTCTGCATAATTTCCACAAGGTTCGCTTGATGTAATTGCGTTCGTACTAACAAGAGCTTTCCAATTTTGCAGGGTCTTGCTAAACCAAACTACAAAGCAGTCTTCTTCTTTGATTTCACGACCTGCCAAGCGTGAAAATTCTTGCGATGCCAATTGTTTTGCTTTTTTTAACATTTTACTCCTCCGTTTTTTCGTATGTTTCTGCAAAAATATCCGGCTTGCATGGATAATATTCTCCTTGCACTCCTTTGATAATATAATCCCCTTTTTTAGCTACCATATCACCTTCAAGTGTAGCAATCCATATATTCCCAAGTGCATCAAACCAAATCTTATTTTCTGCAAAGTCAATTACCTCTTTATGGTTATTGCCGTTCCACTGCACAGCCTCGACCACTACTGGTTTTTTACGGTATTTCATTCCTAAATCCTTTCTGGGTACGAAAAAAGCACTTAGATTTCTCTAGGTGCTTTAGCCATATTGTACTTCAACTTCGTTCATGATTTCCGGTAAAGTTTTCCCTTCAATCTGTAAAGAAATCAAATCGTCAAAAGAAGATGCTCTATATTCGTCGTCCGCAATAATAACAACAATATCATAAATAGAATTAGGGAAAATGCCACATACTTGACCATTAAAATTAAAAGAAGCGTCCCATCCATTATCATATAACGCTTGTAAATCATCTAATATCGCCATAATATATCTTGATTCTCCTTTCTTTCATCGTCTGTTAATTCCCTAGTACTCCTACTAACGAACTTACCTTCATCATCAAATACAAAATCATGAGCATGTTCTCCGATTTTTCCATAAGGATGACGTGCCGGTTGTTTATGGTTTGTAAAATGAACATCCTTCGTTTTAAAACCTCTAGCATCATAGTAAGTTCTACCAAGGACATCTCCGTTTGTAGCATTATGCTGAACTACACTATTAGGCAAACCTATTTTGCCAGGCGGAGTGTGTCCAATTGTAGTCCCTGATACACTTACTATTATACCATCTTTAATAGTTTTATCAAACGCTTTACGTTTAATAGACTCTCTATTGCCATCCACATACTTGCTATACCACTCTTTATAAGTCATATCGGCAGGCACGTACTCAACTTTACCTGTCTCTGGATTCCTTGCTCTGCGCTTCAACTTGCTGTAGTCTGCGTCCTCATCGTATCCGACAGTAGTAGACCTACACCAAGGGTGCATAGGCGGACAATTGACACCAGGGACAGCCTTATCCCTATCATAGACCTGATTGTCATGCTCCTGACAAATGCGTGATGTACGCTTGTCTAAGACGGCCACAAAGATATACTTCTCTATATCCGCTTCCTCATAGCTGAGTAGCTCCATTTGGTTATGAAAAAAGGCTGATTCTGTCCGAACCAAACGCCTTGCATCGTTCTGCCCCACATTGAACCTCTCAGCAATTGCTTGTGCAGTTTCTCGTGTATCTCGGCCTGTCATGAGGCTCATAAGTAGTTCATCTTTTATGCTAGAAGTAAGCTTCCCCGTATTCTTCCAGATATCTGTAGAGTAGGTACTTCCGTCACCTACCCAACTGAAAGACTGTAGATGTTTAATCTCGTTCTCAGGAAGCCCAGAAAAGCCATATGCTAGTCCTGTCTGCTGCTGCAGGTCAAAGGTAGCCTTGTAGTAACTATCCTTCATCAGGTCGCTATAAAAGGCGTCTGAGCCTGTCTTTTCTGAATGATAGATAGATTCACGCATACGGTCTAAATCATCACTCAAACGTTCTAGACGCTTCATACGGAAAGAATAAGCCGGACTATCTAAGTCAGCCAGTAATCTTTGGATGTTCGGGTCATTCGGTCTCGCTTCAAGTACTTTACGAAGTTCATTCAGATTTTTCTTGTCTTTCATGTTCTTCAAGACTTGTCTAGCTTCTACCTGACTTAGACCATAATCACGTTGGAACTTATCAAAAATCTTATTGACTTCCTTATCCAAGTAAGTCTTGGCTTCCTGATAGACCTTATCGAACTGGTCTGCCTGCTTTTCGGCCTTGTCCATCTGCTGGTAAATCAGATTGGCTTTCCTCTTCGCCCAATACTCCTGATTCTTCATCCTCTACCTCGTCTTCGGGTTTAGTGTTGTCTTTGTTGAACATCGGCATGTCTTCCATGTTCTTCTTTTTCTCTTCTTCCAAGGCTTCCAGCTCAGCGTCAGGGTCTTCCACAAACGGCAAGAAAGAAATAAGCTGTCTATTGGTCACTTTGCCTTCCAAATTGTTCACAATCTGAGAGATTTCTAACAAGTTCTTAGGCAAACCACGACTGAATTGTGGAACGATTGAATGAGACTCTAAAGCAATCTGCTTCATGCCTAAGTAATGAGCAAAAATCGCAATACGCTGACGCAATCCTCGCTTATAGTTCGCTTCCTTGGTCTTAGTAATCATCTCAAGGCCCATCAGCTTGAATTCCATGGCTACGCCCGAAGTATTCCCTGCGAAGTTCTCATCAGTCAAGTTAGGCACATGGCTGAATGTGTAGATGTCCTCTTTCAGAGCTGTGCGCAAGATTTCAGTAGCACTTTCGTCCAGCGTATTCTTCAAGAACTCAGCCCTTGCACTATCGCCCGGCAATTCCAAAAGACCTTCTTCAGAAAGAATCTTCATTGCTACCTTAGCGTCTTCTGGAGTGTCTGCTAACTGCGTGCCATACAAGACAAGTATAGACTCTACAGCCTGCTCCTTATCATTAACACGGTTACCCATCAAGGAATTATAAGCATCAATTAAGCTAATCTGTTGCTCGTAGTCGCCGATTGCAAAGTGATTATTGCGATATTCGATAATTGGGATTTGACCAAGGTTGTGAGGTGTTGCCTCCTCGCTCTGAGTTGTTCCTGAATCTGTACTTCTCAGCACCATGTGATAGTGCAGATTTTCGGTAAAGACCTCAGCCTGGTGCTTGGTAGTGTCTTTCGTATCGTCTTTTACTTCATAGTAATAGACCGCAAACAAAGGCTTCCGTTCAATGCTATCATCGTAGACCATGAAGGTATTTTCTGGATCAATACTAGTTGAGTCCAATTCAGTTAATCCCTCTTTAGCGTAGATGTACTCATAAGCACGACCATAGATAGCCATGTTCAAAGCATTCTGAGCATCTACTTGGTCAATCTCAGCACCATCAAAGGCTGTAAGTAGTTCATCGATATCACCGTCAGCAGTATTGTTATACTTGATAGGATTGCCCATAAAATAGCCCGTAGCCGTGTCTGCGATATCCTTGGCATGATTGGCTACCGTCTTGTAATTAGGTGCGTTCACGTTGCGTCTCGTGTGTTCTAAGATAGCATGCTCACCCAAATAGTAGCTTTTAAGCTTCTTCAAATGCGAGCCTTCAGTGCTATGTATCGTTATCAATTTGTAAATCAGGTCTTTCTTCAAAGAACCCTCATCATATCCATCCCGTGGATAGGTTAAATATTGGTACATGTCTTTCCTCTCTATAGACCATAATCAGAACGTCTACGGACGGTTGCTTTAGGTTGAGAATGTTGTGAGTAAATCGCATAACGCACCGCATCCAGCACGTCGTCATTCTCTTTCACTGGCTCGCCCGTCTTTTCATTCCAGATATACTGATAAACTTCGTCTTTGAACTTGCTGACCTTGTTTGATACAACAAAAAAGCGCCCAGCTTTCATCAGCTTGGCTACTTCTTCAATACCAGACAATACCGCTTTATTAGCGTTGAATGTTCTTAATTGCTCTCTTTGAAATCTAGCAACGTGTTCAGGTCGTGCACTGTCTGCCCAGAACGTAATATTCCCGTATCGTTCCTTGATATTCTTAGCGAGGTCTACCCAAAAATCTATCTCTTTGTACTGATGAGCGTGTTCCTCTAACAGATAAGCTGAACCGCCAGATGTTTCTCCAATGACAACAATAGAGCCAAAGTGTTCATATCCCCAGTCAACACCAGCATAGACTTTAGTGATATCTTTTGGTACGTTATCTACAACCATATTCTCGCTAAAATCACGATAGACGACGCCCTCACCAGTCACCCACAGACCAAGAATATCTCGGTCATAAAATACACCAGCTGGTGTCGCATTCTTGATATTCTCTCGGTATCTGTCAGACATGAATGTATTATCATCTAACTTAAAATGAAAGTCGATGATCATATCGTCTCCAGAGTTGATATAATCCCGTCTGAGCCAGTGTGTCGGGATGTCTGGGTTGCTATCCCAAACAATCCTAGCACCCTCTCCTGAGCAACGTGAGATGATTTCCTTGAATACTTGTTCGTTAGCAAGAGATGCCTCGTTTACATAAGCTCCAAAAGCAGTAAAACCACGGGCGCGTTTTAAACCAGATATAGAACCGGTGTAGACTTGAACTACCTTGACACCGCAAAGGGTAAAAGCTCCGTGCTTATCGTATTTAGGTTCAATATCAAACATGTTATACAGTTCCTGAATGATATTGTTTTGTATCGATGTTGAAGATGTTCCAGCTAAGATATACATCGGCTCATCTATGTTTAATCTATCCGCTGTTTCTCTCACTCGTGCAATCTCATTCATGAAGACCATGTTGTTTAGAACAGTTTTACCTGAACGTTTTGCACCATGGAGACCACAGATAAAAAAATCATCATTCAATACTCGTGTAAGCACTTCTTCTTGTCGCTTTGTAAATTTATTTGTCATCAAAAGCACCTCTCAAAGCCTTGGCAAAGTCTATCAATTTATCGTCTTGTTCATTATCCACACCGATTTGTGATTTAAGTTTTTCGATTTCAAGTTCTAGTTTCTCAGCTTGTTTAGCAGTCGGATAACGCTTCAATATCTCAGCTATCGCTTTAATAACTGTGTTATTATCTGCCTTTTTCGTAACTCTATCCACCTCACCAGTGACAGGGTTCATCATCAAAACTTCCTCAAGTCGCTGGCCTCTTGCAATGTCTGAGAGAATCGAAAGAGCCTCTTTAGCGCTCAAAATATTTTCATCGTGCATCTTTTCAGTTTCGGTTTGTATAAACGTTTTAACGCTTGCATTTTCTAGCAATTTACTAGCGGTTGTTTTAGCATACGCTTCACTATAACCTGCGAATATTGCGGATTGATAGACATTACCAGTCCTCAAATACTCGCTCGCAAACATCTTTTGTCTTTGATTTAACCCAATGTCCATCACCACCTTTCGAATAATCAAAAAAAGCCACACGATGTGCGACCTTCTTGCAAGGCGACTACAACCTTGCGTGCGTATTAAATTTTGACTTCTTTTTTTATTTTTTGTAGTCATTTAAAACCTCTGAGGGAATCAAACCCTCTAGCTTATAACTTATCCGGAATATAATTAGCTACGCAATCATGCAAGGTCCAGTCGCTCCGCAACCATTTGTAAGTTAATGAGTGATAGGAGTTAATGAGTGATATGTGAATCCCCACCCAGAAGATTTAACTCATTCTGAGACACAAACACTCAAAGGAGAGGGGAGGACTTGAACCTCCAAGGCCATTACAGCCCCCTGACATTACAGGTAACCATCTACCAATTCTGAGACCTCTCTTTTCAATTCTTGATACTACCATTCTAACAGATTTTTAGAACTGTGCTGTTCCAAAAAGTCCCATAAGCTCACTATGAGGTTAGATGACTTCTTCCAAAGCTAAGACCGCCTCATTTTTTAACCTGTAGTAGGTTGTACGACTCATATTCAAATCATAACAAACGCTATCAGCGGTGCCTTTGTTGATGTAAGTCATTCTTAATACTGCCCTGTACTTTGGATTTTTAAGCCTATTGATCATTCTACCTAATTCAAGTTTTCTGTTAATGACCTCTTTAGTATCCTGCTCTATAGCCTCTTTCATCACTACCAACTGAGTATAGACATCATCAACTTTTCTAGTCTGTCCACCTTGGACTTTGACGTCTGTCCACTTGGGGCTTGAGAGCAAACCTGCCTCAAGCTCATTGATTTCATCTATACGGCTTTGGATGTCCATGTCCAGATCCTGCAACTCTTTCAAGAGCTCTTTAGCCTTCACTCTCTATCTCCTTTGTGATATAATAATAGTGTTTGAAATTATTGCTGAGGTAGAGAGTGCCTTGGCTTTTTTTAATGCTTAAATTCGTTGACCAGGTCCCGGATAAAGAACTTCCAATCAGATTCTCTAAACGTCAAGAAACGATCTGTAGTAAAATTTCTAAGTCTTTTATAGAAAAGCATCTTTAGTTGAATTGACTCACCAACACTCAGTAAAATGCCAGGAAAACGATATACTGAATGCACTCTATTTCCGTATCCATAAATATCTAAATGTATTATCATTACTGGATATGAACGTCCAACATTAGCTTCAACTCCGAGATCAACTTTGACCTCTTCTACAATTGGAACTTCGTTTAAAATTGGTCGTGCAGAAAATAATGGCGACGATGTTTCTTGTTTTTTTCTTCTTCCCAAAAATGGATATTTACAAGGTCTCATTCCTTATCCTCCTCCTTATTTTCTAAAACGGCATCCTGTATAAAAGTATTGCCAATTTCATAGTGCTTGTATTCATTTGCTGTCACTTCAAACCTTTCTTCAACTTGCTTATTACCTGTAAATCCTGAAACGACCAGAATGTATTTTCTTTTGGTTCTGGTTGGCACAAGTACCGAACTTTTACCATTCATAACAGGTATGAACGTTGTGTGAGGTTCATCAATGTACTTATCTACCACTGTCCCACTCGAAATCTGGTGACATGCTACGAGTAAGGATGCGAATAAAACAATACATAGGATTTTAAAATATCTCACTCGTTGGCCTCCAAAAGCTCTGGATTTTCGTAGATGTTGCCTACAACCTCACAACCATTATGGCGTAACCACAATTCACATCCGTGTTGTTTAGATTCAAGACGATACGCTCCACCGTAATGCCTTACAACCTCGTAATAAGTCGGTTCAGAATAGACATCCTTAGACATTTTGACTATATCGCCTTCAAAGATAATATTGCCATTCCTATCAACCATATCTGTTGATTGCATGAGGATAACGTCTTCCCCGTTTCGCTTATCTTCAAATTTCAACGGAACAGATGTAGAACCGTTTCTGAACTTTCCTATAATTTCTTTTCTGACAAATGAAATCATTAGTATTTCATCAATCATTTTTTCTGCTAACACATCCCACGCTCTAAATTTTGGTATCATCCTAAATCCTCCTAAGCATTAACAACTGGAAAATGAATATCACCAATCACTAAAGAGCCTACGCTGTAATAATAGCCGTTATGCTCTGCTTCACAATTGGCAATAGCTACAGGGTTCTGATTATGGAAGATAGTTACTTTGTTTTTATAACCAGTTCCCCAATGGTCGGGGATTTCTTCCGGTTCTCCAATTTCAACATTAGTAATCACAGCGTCAAGTGATACATCTTGGAACTCCCCACCTGCTGAGGCACAGCAATCACTTTCAGACATTTCAATAGTGACCTTTGTGCCGTCTTCAAGCAGCAAAAAGTCCTTATCCCATTTCACAATACGCTTAAAGAGCAACAATTCTTTAAGCTCTTCCAACGACCCGTACCTTGCATTTTTCCAATCAGGCTCATAATAGTCTGGTAGTTTAATAGTTTCTGTCATAGTAACACCTCATCCCCAACTTTCACCTTGTCATACACGTCCTTCATAACCACAGTAATTGTAAATTCACGGTCATTTATGTTTAAAGGTAGAACTACCCCTATTTTTGAATCGTCTTTTAGCAAATCCAATACAATTTCTAAAACTTGCTTACCTAAAATCAATTGTGTCTCTAAAATATTTTGCTCATCTTCCATCACTCCACCTCCTCAATCTCAAACCCTTCACAATCAAACACCCAGCCGATTTTTGCATTTTCTAGTTCTTTACGGGTGTGGGAATATATAGCATCGTCTAAACTAAAGCTTTTTGTAAAGAAGTACCTTTTCAAAAGTTCTCCATAAACCAACATATTTTCTTTAATATTCCCTTTAATCTTAACAAAATACCGCTTCTCTTTTTCGACCTCGTAGCCGTTAAGCCAAGCAAGACAGAATTTTTCGATGTTATTTTCGTAAAACCAATCAGGAACTTTCTTATCATAATGATCTTCAATTACTCTCATTGCACCGTAAACATGAAAATTGTTTTTCTTTTTAAATTCTATATATTCCGCCACAAACTGCGGAACTATGACTTTTTCACGTTCAACCATACCCTCAATTTTACCTTGCTCGTAGCCCTCTCGCCATTTTGCATGGCTAAAATCCTGTTCAAATTCGCTCATGATAGCCTTTAACCAAACCTCTCTATCATGCAATGGCAATTCTCGCAATCGTGCTAGTATGTTCTTTACGTAGCGTGGAGCTTCATCTGCGTGACCTATTTCGGATTCGTCTAGTTGTTCAAAGGTTTCTTTAACATCTTCCTGCCAAACTGCATAACCTTGAAAATTGCCAATTATTGTTTTTCGTTCTTCAAATTTCTCAGTTAATTCCTGCTTATTCATCTTAGTTTCCTCCATAAATCAAATAAACTGCAATAATTACCCGAGCCATGCTTGGCGAATAGCCAATCCAATCATCAAACTCCTTAGATTTTGGTA
>ERZ1023497.62-NODE-62-length-52219-cov-89.140998_pt1 | contig 52219 bp, 54 predicted proteins | sample MGYA00380543_ERZ1023497 | MGnify/ENA primary metagenome ERZ1023497 (study PRJEB33173, sample SAMEA4830384) | metagenome | study: EMG produced TPA metagenomics assembly of the PRJEB25223 data set... | reverse complement strand
ATAAAATCCCAAATGTGTATACTTTGTCTACACTTTTCAAAAATTGTAGAAAAGCTGTTAACAAAACGTTCACATTTGGGATTTCTTAGATCTATATTAATAGTAGAATTAATGCAAGAATTGCTGGTCCACCTTGTTTTAAAATAATAGACTTTGAACTTGTAAGGCTGCCATATATGGCAGCTAATATAATGAATATTAACAGAACCGCTACAAACTCTTTAGGATTACTTGATAAAAAGGCACCATAAAATAAAGATAATGCGAGTAAACCATTATAAATACCTTGGTTTTTAAGTAGTGTTTGAATATTTTTATCTTTTAACACTTGTTGCTTTATATTAAATGTTTCTGCCGTTTTTTTAGAAGTCGTAGCGATTGTTTCTAAATACATAATGTACAAATGTTCAACTGCTACAATAACGACAAAAATTGTTGCTAGAATACTCATATTTGGTCACCTCTATATAATAATTTGACTTTCTTTTTCATGAATCATTTCAATAATTTCATTTTTCTCATTCATAACTGCTACTTTCGGCGCATGTGACCTTGCTTCTTCATCAGTTACTTGAACATAGTTCATAATAATTATGACATCATCTACTTGTACAAGTCTAGCTGCAGCACCATTAAGACAAATTTTACCAGTTCCTCTTTCACCTTCAATAACATATGTTTCAAGTCTTGCCCCATTGTTATTATTGACAATTGCTACTTTCTCATTAGGCAAAATATCTACCGCATCTAATATGTCTGCATCTATTGTTATACTACCTACGTAATTTAAATTAGCTTCCGTTACTCTAGCACGATGAATCTTCCCGTTCATCATTGTTCTTATCATGAAATTCATCTCCATATATATTTTTAATTTATAAATTTTGATACTCGTTATTATCATACAATGATATTTCAATCCGTCAACTATTAAGTTTGAATATTACTTTTTTGTACCTATGGAACTAAATAGTGCGTACTTACATTCTGATATATTTACATTTATACTAACCCCTATAATAATAAAAAGGAGTTTTGAACATGAATGATACAACATTTCATAATGGTAACAATATGCCTAGTGTAGGACTAGGTGTTTTTAGAGTGGAAAATGATGACACAGCAAAAGATGCAGTTAAACACGCTATCATCTCAGGTTATAGAAGTATTGATGCAGCATTTATATATGGAAATGAAAGTAAAGTTGGAGAAGGTATTGCAGAGGGAATTAAAGCAGCAAATATCTCAAGAGAAGATTTATTTATAACTTCTAAATTATGGTTAGAAGATTACGGTAAGGAAAATGTTAAACGAGCATATGAAAAGTCATTAAAGTTATTAGGTCTAGATTATTTAGATTTATATTTAATGCACTGGCCAGGTACAGATGAAAATCTTATGATAGACACATGGTCAGGTCTAGAAGAATTATACCAACAAAAATTAGTTAATAATATCGGTGTAAGTAATTTCAATATAGATCATTTAGAAAAATTATCAAACAAAGCGACATATAAACCCGTCTTAAACCAAGTAGAATTCCATCCATACTTAACTCAATTAGAACTTAGAAATTATTTATATAGAAATGGCATAAAAATGGAATCTTGGTCTCCTCTAATGAACTCAGAAATATTAAAAGATAACGTTGTAAATCAAATTGCCAGAGAAATAAATAAAACACCGGCACAAGTTATCATACGTTGGAATATCGAACACGGCGTTATCACAATTCCTAAGTCTATTACACCATCACGTATAGAAGAAAATTTTGATGTATTTAACTTCACATTAAATGATACTCATATACGAAAATTGGACGAACTTAATAAAGGAAAGCGTATTGGACCAAATCCAAATAACTTTAATGGTTAATTAAAAAATCGATAATCTTTAATATATAAACTTTATTAATCAATTTTTAAAATCTCGGACAATTGTTCGAGATTTTTTTCTTTTCAAAATCCAACTTTTCAATTTCACACAAGATAATTATTAATTAATTTGTATTATACAAATATTTTTAAAACTTTTCATTTTAATAAATTACATATGATTTTTTACTTATTATATTGCGTAAGTAGTTAATTTTTTGGTATTATTTAGGAGTAAACTATTTACTCTTTGAAAAATTCAACAAGTTTTAGACATTTCAATTTTACTTATTTAAAGATATGAAGGACTTAAAAAAACATTAACTTTAAAAATTAAACATTAGGAGGATAACATGGAAAACATCATTCATTATGAACTACTAAAAAAAGACATCTTTAATAGAATTTTTGATGAAACATATTTAAAACGCATGGATTTAATCACACTATTCTATCTTAACGAAATCAATGAAGAGGAAGTTTACGTCCGTAAATTGCGCAGACTCATGTTTGAACCTTCTTCTTCAGAATTAACTGGTGCATTAAAATCACTCGAAGAATTGAAATACTTCAATAAAGTAAGAGACCCTCAAGATGAGCGTTCTATCATTTTAAAAAATATCAATTATGATGCGATTAAAGAAACATTACTTACTTGCAAAAAAATCACTTACGAAAATTTAGAAAAAATCAACCTAACTTCTAACTAAACTATTACGTATTCATTATTACGCTTAACAAACTGAAACGCCTGGGACATTTACATATCCCAGACGCGTTTTAATGTTTAAATTGATTGTTTATCCATAATAAGATTTCATTTAAATTAACATCTTCAAAGTGCGTAACATTTATTCGCTTATAATTACCGATATGGAAACGGTCATACTGTCGATCTTCACACCTAAATTTAAATTGTTCGAAATCATCTAAATCATCTGGTGCATTCGGAAAATCACCATCTTTATAGCGTGTAACAATATGTCCTACATGCCTGGCGTCATCAAGATCTCTTTCTTTCTGCCTCTTATAAAGCTCATGCATCTCTCCGTACAAAATTAACGTCTTAGGTTTGTATTGATATTGATCTATCATACTGGTTAACATGTCTTCTTGTTTATAACTAAAAGGATAATCAATGATGACTTTCTTAGATTGTTGAAACAAATCATCTAATTGAAGATAAAATGTTTTCCAAGCTTTGTCACCAAGTGCTGCTTTCTCAGACAAATTATTAAATCCATATTGATCAAAGTAACGTTCTTTAATATCGTCATAAGACAAAATGTGCCAATTAGCAGTTGCTCTCATAATTTGATTTGCTAAGTAAGTCTTTCCTGTACCTGGTGGACCGGCCAATATTAATATAGACTTTTGTTCTTCGTTCATACTTTAACACGTTCTTTATTCATAAAGAGGTTTATTTTATGCGCAACGATATTTTTCACTGCTTCATTGCAAGGAATAATATTATGTCTTAAAGACTTATTGACCTTCGTTTCTCCAAAATATTTTTTAGCTGTTTCTGTCCAAGTAACAAGTAACTCAGTACCTACATTAAACTTTCTTATACCATTATCAATGAGTTCTGGAACGTCTTCTTCTTTAACACCTGTACCACCGTGTACAACTAAAGGTGTGTCTACAATTGCGTTAATCTCAGCTAACAATGGAATATTGACATTCGTTTTAGATTTAAATTGCCCATGATTCGTACCAATTGCTACTGCTAAAGCATCTACCCCTGTTGATTCTGCAAAATACTTTGCATCTTCTGGATCTGTGTATCTTACTTCAGAACCATCTATTGTAATACCTTCTTCTGTACCTCCTATAATACCGAGTTCACCTTCAACAGATGTTCCATGTTGATGTGCATAATCAACAACTGCTTTCGTTTTCATAATATTTTCTTTTAATGGTAAGGATGAACCATCAAACATAACTGATGAATATCCTGAATCAATCGCTTCTTTTATATCGTTAAAGTCTTTCGCATGATCTAAGTGGAGTACAACATCTACCATTTCTGAATTTGAGATACTTTTAGTAACGGTTACTAAAGTCTTATATCCAATATATTTAGCAGTATCCACACTTGTTTGAATAATGATTGGACTGCCTGCTTCTTTCGCTGCTTCAATCATACTTGGTAACATTTCTAGATTATGTGCATTAAAAGCACCGATTGTACAATTTAGACGTTCTGCTTTTGCTGTTGCTTCTTTCAAATTAATATACATAATATTCGCTCCTTTAGAATGCTTTCATTAATGGTCCAATAATCCATGCGTAGAATAATGCTGCTGCAACTGTATCAACATCTGTAGCGGTTGCATTAACAAATCCCATATTACTTAAGACAGTTACTAACAGTGCTGGTAATAATGTAATAAACAGTCCGTGTGCAATACCGCCAATAATGGCTCCTCTTAAACCACCTGTTAAATTACCAAATATACCTGCCGTACCACCTGCGAAAAAGTTTGTCAGTATACCAGGTATAATCATTGCTAATCCGATAGTTGGGAATAAGAACATCGCAATAACTGTACCGATAGTCGTTGTAATAAATCCAATAATCACAGCGTTTGGTGAGAAAGGAAATAGTACTGGACAGTCTAAAGCGGGCTTTGCATCAGGTACTAATTTCATTGCAATACCTTTAAATGCTGGAACAATTTCGCCTAATAGTAATCTCACCCCTGCTAATAGTACATAAACACCAACTACAAACTGTATAGATTGTAAAAATGCATACATAATATAGTTTGTATCACCAGATAATTTAGACGAGAAATCTTCTCCTGCAAATAATACTGTTACTAAAAATAGTGGTGCCATAACGACCATTAAAGATAAATATGTGTCCTGTAAAAATTCAAAGTTCTTAGGTAACTTTAAATCTTCTACTGATTTTCTATTTTCTCCTCTTTTGCCGAATACGTAGCCTACACCTGCTTCAAATACATAGCCAAGCGTACAAAAATGACCTAAAGCAATATGATCGCCACCCACGATTTTTCTTACAAATGGTTGTGCAATAGCTGGCATCATTGTCGCGAATATACCACCAATTAAACCGCCAATAATAACGAGTGAAAGACCTCTTAAACCTGCAAAATATCCACCAATCGTCGTCATTGTTGCCATCCATAATAATGCTTGACCAGTTAGAAAAATATATTTCCATGGTGTAAATCTTGCGATCAAAATGTTAAATATAAAGATTGCTAAAAATGTAAAAGCAATTTCTCTTCCGAGCCCTAAATCCCCCATTGCTTGACCATTTATTGCTTCAATTGAAGGAACAATGCCTTCCATATTAAAACCTTGTGAAAATATTTTCCCAAAATAAGTTAAACTTCCTACAATAATAGCTGAACCTGCAGTTAACACTTGAAATCCGAGCAATGTTTTAAATGAACCCGATATAATTTGACCGGGTGTTTTCTTTTGTAATATCAAACCTAACATTGCAATTAAAGCGACAATTATTGCTGCTTGCGTCAAAATATTTTGTATAATAAAGTTTATAATTTGCATAGCATCACTTCCTTATTAAATGATCCCTTTTTCTTTTAATACTGGTGAAAGCTTTTCTTCAATTTCTTCAGTTGAGACAATATTTTTTAAATACACAATAGAAGTTGTATTTTCATCAATTGAAAAGTTATTAAATTGTGATTTAAAGTTTTCTCCCGTAATGATAATTTCCGCATTTCTAGATACTGCTGATGAGATTGTGTCATGATCTAAATCTGCTTCAACACCTAACTTGTTCAACACATCCTCAGCTGCCATTTGGCACGCAAAGCTACTTCCTAAACCTGCTCCACAAACGAATAATATATTTAATTTACTCATGATATTTCCTCCTTTAATAAATAATCGATAAATTGATTTTTATCATCAAAGCTTAATAAGCGATTAACTTTTTCTTCATTTCTTACAAGTGAAACAATGCTTTTCATAATATTTAAATGTGAAAATGAATCTGTAGCGGATAAGCAAAATATAATTTTCACTGGATCATTGATTTCATTTCCAAATTCTATATTTGGATTAAGTGTCGCAATACTTACACCTAGTGCATTAGCGCCTTCTTCTGGTCTGGCATGTGCTAAAGCAATGTGCTTACCTATTACGATATACGGACCATATTCTTCTACTGATTGAATCATCGCATCTTGATATTGTGATGTGATAATGCCATCTTCTAAAAGTGGTTTAGAAACTTTTTTGATTGCATTTTTCCAATCTGTACAAGTTTCGTTTAATAGTACGTGATGATCTTCCAATACTTCATTTAACATAGGCTGCACCTCTTTATCATTGAAATTAAAATTATTTGTTTCGAATAAATGTTTAATATCTTTATAATCTGTTTCATTTAATTTCATTCCTTTATTCTCTAACCAAATAGATATATCTTTGAATAAGGAAACTTCATTTCTTTTTACCTTTTCATTATTTCTAGATAAATAAGCATGTTGTTCTAAAAATCCTTCTATTTTCTTTATATCTGTTTCATTCACAATGGCATTAACGTAACAAGTAGGTTTATTAAATTCAGCATCAATTGTCGTAAAAACAATATCGACATCATCATTTTCTATAAAAGCTTCTTCGTTTGAGGCTAATATTCTTATGATATTTACGTTAAAGTGCGACTTTAAAATTTCAGCTAATAAATTACTCGTTGCAATTCCAAAGCTACAGACAATAACAGCATTAAAGAAATGTTTATTTTGCTGTACATATTTAAAATATGCCGTTGAAAAGTAAACAGTAATAAAGGCTATTTCATCTTCTGTAAAATCTAAATCAATATAGCGATTCAAACGGTCCATAGAATACTTTTTAATGGTTTTAAAGAACTTGTAATGACTATTTTTAATATTTTCTTTTAGTGGATTATAGATTTGAATCCCTTGTTGTAATCGACTAATTAAGCCGGATATATGTTTATTCAAACCTTCAAATAAATAACTTTGATAACCATTAAAGTCAATCGACAATTCATGTTCGACATATTCTATCAACTTAAGACTGACAAGCTGAGACAATGCGTCATGTTTATCATCTGACACTTGCTTCTTATTACCTATGAGTACATCCAGCCTATTGTAAATATAATTAAACTCACCTAAACTCACTTCTTGAAAATTCCAATCCATTACTTCGTCTACAAATATATTGATAATGCTGAGTTCTTTCTGTTTATCATCTTTTTCAGTATCTAAGATATGATCGTTCTGAACTCTACAAATCCAAATAGCTGTTAAAATGATCACGGATAATTTAATATCATTTTGTTCTATTCCAATAACTTTAGAGTAGTTGTCTTTAATTTTATTTATTTGGTTTAAACCAATGTAGGCAACTAAAGGATTATATTGATCATACAAATCGTCAATAACCACTTTATCTTCAGTTATTCTTCTTACGAGATAATCATATAAAAAAGTACGAATATCGATTTCATTTCCATCAATAGATAAACCAGTTGAGACATTAGATACAATCTTCAAATTATATTTATCTATCGCTTGGCGAAGTAATTTCATATCTTTGTCCATCGTACTTTTAGAAATCTGTAAGTCTTCACATAACTCATAAATCTTCTTGTGAGAATGATTCATTAAAGCATGACTCAAGATATATGCCCTACGATATACAGGATTATAACTTTGCTCATCAACCCTCCCAGAAACAATCTCTTTTAACTTAACCCTTTCCGAATTTGTTAAATTTAAAATAAACGATCCACTTTGATTATTAATTTCTAAAAATTCATTCGTATTCAGAAATTCATTAATATCTCGTAAATCATTTCGAATCGTTCTTTCTGTTTTGTTGAACATAATACTGAGTTCCTTAGCAGAAACACTTTCTTTACTATTAAGAAAAACATTTAAAATATTCATCGGCCGACTTTTTAACATTTTTAACATCTCCCTTAATTGATATTGTAAATTTATACTTTAACAATTGTTAGTATTTTTATATTCTTATTAAAAACGGAAAAAATGTAAGCGTTTTAATAAAGCGTAATAAAAACGCCTTACCCGCTAGTGATTACTAACGAATAAGACGCTTATTATATATTAATTTAGAGTCAGAATTCTGAATTGTTGTAATTAAAATACTGTAACTTCCATTATTTTGAATTCTGGTAATTAGAACGCTGTAACTTCCATTATTCTGAATTCTGGTAATTAGAATCCGCTAACTTCCATTATTCCGAATTTTGATAATTAGAACGCGCTAACTTCCATTATTCCGAATTCTGGTAATTAGAGGGACGCCTCTTACGGACACTTCTCGGAATTCTGTCCCTAACTTAGTTTGGAGATTACTTTTAATTTCATCATTCTTTTATTTTATTTTCACTGTAGAAATAATACGCGATAAATCCAAAGCATAAGGTTGGTACTATAAATGACAATTGCATAGATCCAAATAAATCAGCAACTAATCCTTGTACTGCTGGCATTACTGCACCACCTATAATTGACATGATAAGTACAGCTCCACCAAATTCAACAAATTTTGGATTTACTACTTTTTCTAAAGTCTTATCATATATAGTTGGCCAACAAGGACCAAATAACACACTCACAAATACTGCTGCAAATACTGCTGATGTATTTGGTACAAATGATGCATATAATAATACAATTATACCTATAATAGAATATCCAAGTAATATTTTTTCAGCTTTAAATCTTGAAAGTAAAGCTGTTGCTATAAATCTACCAATAAAAAATGCGATAAAACTAAATATAACAAAATTAGTAGCAAATCGTTCATTAATATGTGGATTTACGTCTAATGCTAGTCTTAAAGTAAATGACCAAACTGTAGTTTGCAATCCCATATAAATAAATTGAGCGAGAACACCTTTTCTAAATCCTTTTATTTTAAACAAGTGCTTTAATGCCTCACTAAATTTAACATTTTCCGCTGTTCCGTTTTCAGGTTTACATTTTGGAAATTTAATTATAATAAAAAGTAACATTACGATAACTAATATAGCGATTAAAATTAAATATGGTGTCATTGTTCTTTGCAACATTTCTAAACCAAACTGTGTTGCATCATGTTCACTCATCGTTGACATTTGTTTTTCTAAGCTGTCTCCTTCGGTAAATATAAAATATTTACCTAGAATTGCGCCAGTCATCGCGCCAATAGGATAGAAAGTCTGGCTTAAATTAATCCTTCTTGTCGAAGTTGCCTTAGTGCCCAGTAATACACTATAAGTATTTGCAGAGGTTTCAAGACAACTTAATCCAATAGCAATAATAAATAATGCGGCTAAAAACATACCATATGTAGCCATATGTGATGCAGGAAAGAATAAAGCACAACCAATAATATACATAAGTAAACCTACAACAATAGTTAATCTATAACTTGTTTTTCTTACTAACAATGCTGCTGGTAGAGCAAATACAAAGTATCCGCCATAGAAAGCACTTTGCACAAATGCAGAGGCAAAATTACTTAAATCAAATATAGTTTTAAATTGGGCAATTAATACATCGTTTAGACTAGCTGCAGCACCCCATAGTGGAAACAATAAAGTTACCAATACATATTGTAATACAGGTGTTCTATTCAAAAATCCATTGCTATCCGCTTCTATTTTTTGATTATCCATATATTAAACACTCCTTAATATTCAGCAATTTCTTCTAACTGCATAATGTCTTTCCATTTAGGTAATGATGGTTGAGCACCCATTTTTTTCACCGTACAAGCAGATGCTTTAATAGCTATAGACATTATTTTTTCTATATCAAAACCTTCAGCAATTCCATATGCTAAAGTTCCAATAAAAGAGTCTCCTGCCGCAGTAGTATCTACAGCTTGTACATTCATACTATTAAAATATTTCCATTGTCCATTGGTAGCATATATTGCCCCCTTATTACCTAAAGTTATAATGGTATGTTTATAACCTTGATCCAGTAATATTTGAGCAGCAATTTTTGCATCATTTGCCGATTCTACTTTACATTTTGTTAAGACTTCTGCTTCTGTTTCATTCGGAATAATATAATCTACTTTATGAGCGATATTTTTATCTATTTCTTGAGCTGGTGCAGGGTTTAAAATAATTGTTTTTCCATATTTATATGCTAATTCAATGCACTTATAAACAACATTAATTGGGATTTCTAACTGCAAGACTATAATGTCAGAACTTTTAATTATGTGTTCATTTTTGATGATTTCTTCTTCAACTATCTTTAAATTTGCACCAGGAACAATTAAAATTTTATTATTTCCATCTTTATCTATCGTGACATTTCCAACTCCAGTTCTTGATTCATCATCAAACATGATAGATTGATACTCGATATGTTCTTCTTTTAATTTTTCAATATGTTCTTCCCCAAATTCATCCTTGCCTAGCTTACCTATCATCTCTACATTCCCACCAAGTCTTGATGCTGCAACAGCTTGATTTGCACCTTTTCCGCCAGTATATTTTTCATATTTTTCAGCGATTAATGTTTCACCAGTGACAGGCATTTTTGAAGTTTTGAATACTAAATCTGTCATAAAACTTCCTATTACTAATATTTTTTTCATAAAAAGTCGTCCCCTTTACTTATTGATGTAACCTTCTTCAGTCAATGACTTTCCTAATGCCCCACCTGGGTGATATCTACCAAAATCTTTTTTAGTAAATCCTTTTATTTGAGATATTGTTAAAGCTATAGCATCTCCAACGACTAACGTAGCTGTAGAACTATTTGTCGGCGCTAAATTATATTTATCCGCTTCTGATGTGATTGGAATTTCAATGACAACTTTAGATGATTTACCTAAAGTAGAACTTTTTGATTTTGTTATAGATATTAAAGTAGCACCAATTTCATTTATTGAATTCAATGTGCTGATAACCTCACTCGTCTCTCCACTATTCGAAATAGCTAATACGATATCTTCTTTACAAATCATACCTAAATCTCCATGTACTGCTTCAGTTGAATGTACAAAAAAGGACGGTGTGCCTGTACTAGCAAAAGTAGCAGCCATTTTTTTACCTATTAATCCTGATTTTCCAACTCCTAAAATAATAATTCTTCCTTTACACTCCAATATTTCTTTAATAAACAGTTCATAGTCACTGTTAATATTTCTTCTTACACAATCAATTGTTTGGATTTCTGAAACAAAAACTTCATTTATCATTTCTATAGATTTCATATATATTTCCTCCTTCTTAATAGTAATCGATTACTATTAGGTTGAATTATTTATTTGTAAGCGTTTACTTATGTAGGTAAAAAATATAGTAATCGATTACTATAAAAGCTTAAAATATGTCCATTTATTAAGCTTTAAAATAATGCTTATTTAAATGGCATATTTCTTGCTACTTAATTTCTTTTATTGAGTTTCCTTTTATGATAATACTTTCTTGTACTTCTACTGTAGGAAGATAAACTTTTTCCAATTGATTAATTAAAGAAGTTGCTATTGCCTCTCCCATGGATATAGTATCTTGCTCAAGAGAAGTGATTTTCACCTTAAATAAATTATTATTAGCTAATGCGCCATATGTAACAATTGATATATCATTGGGCACTTTTAAATTATTCTCTTTTATAGCACTTAATGCACCTTTAGTCATAACGTTATTACAACTAACAATCGCTGTTGGTATATTGTTCATTTTGTTTAATTTATCAATCATAACTTTATAAGTTGTTTCTTCAACGAATTCACCGTTATATAGCCAATCATGATTAAATGGAATATTATAATCTTGCAAAGCTGCTTTAAATCCTTCTAACCTTTCTAAACCAGTACTTGTTGATAACGTCCCTGTTATGATCCCAATATCTTTATGACCCTTTAAAATTAATTGCTTAGTCAAATCGTAAGTTTCCTTATAATTATCTGTTCCTACATAAGGTAAATTTCCATAATTATAGAGTTTTCTATCTATTAAAGTTATTGGAATTTCTCTTTTGATTAGTTCAGCCAAATCAGTGCTTTCACTGTCACAGGGAGAAATAGCGATTGCATCAATGTTCTTACTCATCAACATTTTTAATATTTCTTGTTCTTTCTCCAATGACTCATCTGTACTACATGTAATGAGATTGTATCCTTTATTGAACAAATATTTATCAATTTGTTTAGCAATTCTCATGTAGTATGGGTTTTCTATGTCAGCTACAATAATTGCAACAAGATTTGATTTTCTAGATCTTAAACTTTTAGCAACTAAATTTGGTTCATAATCTAACTTCTCAAACGCATCCAGAACTTTTTTTCTAGTTTCAGCGCTTACTGGATAATTATCATTTAGTACTCTAGAAACCGTTGCTGTTGAAAGTCCAGTATATAAAGCAACATCTTTCATAGTAGGACTTCCTATTCTATTTTTTGAACTCATTTATAATCACCACTTAATCATCATTAATTTAAGATGTAACACCAACTGTTAGTAAGATATTAGCAAAAGTTCTGGTTTCACCTGTGTTAATAACAAGTGTTATATCTTCATCTTGGCAAATATCATAGAAATCTTGTCTAGAGTATTTCTCCAATGACTTAACACCTGTAATCTCTCTAAATTCATCAAATATTTCAGGCTCAACTTTTTCAGCCGAATCCATAACTTCTACATTTTCGATATTAATTACTGTTAATATTGATTTTAACACATCTGTAACAGTTGGTAAGTCTTTAGATAAACCTAAGTAGACTTTTTCTGCATTATGATTTGAATTTGTCATGATTGGAAAATTACCATCAGCAATTAGAACTTTATTGCCATGTCCACTTATACTCAAAGTTTCTAAAATTTTATGATGATTACACTGACCTTTTATCATTACATCCTCCTATCTTTATAGTAATCGATTACTATTTATTAAATTAAACTAACTTTTATTGAAAGTCAACAGAAAAAGTAAGCGTTTTCATTTATTTAATAAAAAAATCACCTATCATAACCTTTTCAAATCAGGCTATAACAGGCAATTTTTATAGTTATTATTTCTTACTTTCTTTTTCTAATTTATTTGTTTCTGGGTTATAATATGTGAGTTCTTTTTTTCTTAATTTATTAATGTCTTCTGGGCTTTGGTCATAATTCCCATTATAAAGTGTTGCTTCCCAACTACCGTACATTGGATTTGGTAATATAATATATTTTTCTCCAAAGTCTTTTTTATGTTTCTTAACAAATTCAGTTCTTGATTTTAATGTACTTTCTTTTGGATCATCAAAATCAAGTATGTTGTCTCCAAATAACATAACTAAATCGTGATTCTTACGTACTTTGGCTCTTCTTTCTTCTTTACCTTTTTCATTTTCACCTTTTAGTAGTATATGATGTTTATCTGATTGTGGCATATCAAGGTCTTTCATATTTTTCAAAGTACCTTTAAAATCTTCTTTTTGGTCTCTATCAGACACATAGAAAATTTCTACCCCTTCTTTATCAGCATATTGTAAAAATTCTTTAGCCCCATATACTGGCTTTGCTTTTCCTGCTGCAATCCATTCATGCCAACCTTCAGGGAAAGCCTTATGTTTGAGCGATGCGTATGCTTGATAAGGTGAATTATCTAGAACTGTTTCATCTAAATCTAATACGATGGCAGGTTTCTTTTTACCTTTATGGTGCTTTAATTTTTCATCTAATTTATCTTGAGCAGTATTATACCCTTGTAGATATAATGCTTTTGCTTCAGCTGACGTTTGATACCATGCAACACTCATTACATTTTGTTCTGCTAAATCCTTTTTAGTAACTTTATCTTTCTTAACTTCTTTAGTTGCTGTTTGATTAGCTAATACATGATCAGCATTTGAAACACCTGTTACACCCCCTAATAATACAACTAAAGCTGAACTTGCAATTAATTTTTTCATACTTTCATCCCCTTTTTATTTTTTCACATCCACTTTACATTTAATTAATATTTATTTCAACCTTCAAAAAAATTCCAGTATAGATTAATTTGAGGTTTCATCTATACTGGAATCCCGTTATATTATTCAGCTTTTTTAAGAATTTCTTTTTTAAGTTTTACTCTAAGTTGTTCTAATGTAAGTGGATCTGTAAACCAATAATCTTCTGCTTTATACGTAATAACTCTGTCATTTTTACAGCGTCTAAGTTTTTCCAAGTTGCTGTTTTTTCAAAATCAAAGTTACCGTATGATGGTTTACTTAAGAAGATATAGTCTCCGGCATAATCTGATATTTCTTCTTTAGAAATAGATTCATAACCTTTTCCGCCTTTTTTAACTTTAGCTTCATATTCTTTAGTCATTGGCATACCAAATGCATCATGTACAATGTCTAATCCACGTCCCCACGTGCTTTCATATATAAAGATTTCTTTTGAGTCTGGTTCAAATACTGATGCAGTTGAATCGCCAACTTTACTTTGAATCTCTTTTTTATCTTTAGCTGTTTCTTTATTCCACTTGTCGATCCAATCTTTAGCTTTATCTTCTTTACCAGTTAACTTCCCTAACTCTGTTAAAATTTCTTTATGGTTGTACTTTGTATAAGTATAAGGAACGGTTGGCGCAATTTTCTCGTATTTCTTAATGTTTTTATCCATAGCATCTACTATTATTAGATCTGGTTTCTGCTTCGCTACTTGTTCAACATTACCATCTCCAACTAATTGTGCTTTCCCTATATGTGGCTTAATAATAGATGAATCTTTTGTCCAATCTGGTACTGCTACTGGCTTAATACCTAATTCAATAAAATCACCAACATAAAAAGCAGTTAAAACAGCTACTTTTTTAGGATTTTTAGGTACTTTTATTGTTTTCCCGTTTTCAAGTTTGTAATTTTTCGTTCCCTTAGAAGTATCTACTTGCTTATTATCACCTTTATTCGAACATGCTGATAAAATGAGTAAACATGCTAATATGGCTACCAATAATTTTTTCATCACTCAACCTTTCTTCACTAATTGATATTCATTTTCAATTATAATCAATTTTTCAAAAAATACCATATATATAAGCAAAAATGCTAAAAATTTTAAAGATAAGATATACTAGAATTAAATAAATTATGAAGGTGATACATATGGAGTATAGAATGGCGACAATTAATGATGTGCAGGGTATTATAAAAGTTTGTTCTGATGGATATCGTGTGACATATAAAGATATACTACCTGAAAAATACATCACACAAATTATTAATGAATTTTATAATGAACAACGCGTTTCTAACGAAATAACGAACATTGATCAATATTGGAATGGTTGGTTTGTTGCTGAAGATAATGGACAAATTGTTGGAGCTGGTGGTGGCGGTTTTAGAGAAACACATATCTCTGAATTATATGTCCTATACTTGGATCCAAAGCGTAAACGAGAAGGCATTGGTTCAGGTTTATTAAATATTATTACAGAAGATCAAATAAAAAGAGGTGCCACAGAACAATGGGTTTCTGTAAGTAAAGGAAACCATATGGGAATTCCTTTTTATGAAGCCAAAGAATTTAAATACCAATATGAAAAACCAATGTATACTCTACCAGAAAATGAAAACTACATTTCATTAAAATACAAACGTCAATTATAAGGAGCGTTATAACGTGAAATTAAGTGTATTAGATCAAGCACCCATTTCTAAAGGAAGTACACCTGAAGAAACATTACAAAATACTATCGCATTAGCACAATGGACTGAGTCGTTAGGTTATCACAGATATTGGGTTGCTGAACACCACAATACGAGTGGTCTCGCAAGTTCATCACCAGAAATCTTGATGACTCAAATTGCAGCTTCAACTAAACATATTCGAGTTGGCTCTGGTGGCATATTATTACCACAATATAACCCTTATAAAATTGCAGAGAACGGTAAGACTTTATCTGCATTATTTCCTAACCGTATCGACTTAGGATTTGGTAATTCACCAGGTGGTTCTCCAATTACACAAAAAGCTTTAACTGATGATCATATTAAACCAATTGAAGACTTTTACAGACAAGCATCTGACTTACAAGGATTCTTGCATAACTCATTACCTAGAGATCATAAATTCAGACTCGTTAAAGCAGGACCACGCATAGACAATCCACCAACAATGTGGTTATTAGGTTTAACTGAAAATGGTGCTAGAAACGCAGCACAACTAGGGATTGGATTTGTATTCGGTCACTTTATAAATCCTAAATATAAAGAAATCGCAATGAAACGTTATTATGAAGACTTTATACCATCCGTTAATATGAAAGAACCATCAACAATTGTTTGTATTTTTGTAGTATGTGCAGAGACAGACGAAGCAGCAGAACAATTAGCCATATCACAAGACAAATGGTTATTAAACGTTGGCAAAGGATTAGGAACAAAAGTTCAACCACCAGAAGAAATCAATATAGAAGATTATACAGAAGAAGAATTAGAACTCATTAAGACAAACCGAAAAAGAAGTATTATAGGTTCACCACAAACAGTAAGAAAACAACTTAATCAACTAGTAGAAGAATATCAAACAGACGAATTTATGATTATAACAAATATCTACGATTTCGAAGCCAAGAAAAAATCATATCAATTACTAGCAGAAGAAATCTTAGCATAAATGAGATTTGCTGGGGATGTGTTGGGATGAGTGCGGGGATGTAACTTCCATTATTCTGAATTCTGGTAATTAGATGAACCTCTCATACGGACATTTCTACGAATTCTGTCTCTAACAGCACCTCTTACGGACATTTCTCGGAATTCTGTCCCTAACAACCTAAAATACTCATCAAGATAGAAGAACCTGAGGCACATCGTGTGCCTCAGGTTCTCTTAATCTATACTAGAATTGTTCTGATAATATTTTTTGTTCTAAGAAGTTGAGCATATAGTCTGGGCTACCTGTCTTAGCATCTGTACCTGACATTTTGAAGCCTCCGAATGGATGATAACCTACTACTGCTGATGTACAACCTCTGTTCAAGTATAAGTTACCTACGTCATAATCTTCACATGCTTGTCTCCAATGTTCACGATTATTTGTAATGACTGCTCCTGTTAATCCGTAATCTGTGTCATTAGCAATTTCTAATAATTCTTCAAAGTTATCGCCTTTAGTGAAGCCAACAACTGGTCCGAAGATTTCTTCTTGCATAATTTGATCACTTGATTTAAGTCCAGAAATAATTGTTGGATGTACGAAATAACCTTTACTGTCGTCAGTCTTACCGCCAACTTCTAGCTTACCTTCTTTACTACCAATTTCGATATAATTTTTAATTTTATCGAATTGTTTTTTATTAATGACAGGTCCCATGTATACATCAGAACCGCCTTCTGTATGATTAATTGAAAGTTCTTTTGTTAATGCGATTGATTTTTCTAGAACTTCATCATAAACATCTTTATGCACGATTGCTCTAGAACATGCAGAACATTTTTGACCAGAAAAGCCAAATGCAGAATCCACAATTGCTTTTGCTGCTAAATCAGTATCTGTATTTTCGTCTACAATAATTGCATCTTTACCGCCCATTTCAGCGATGACACGTTTTAAGAAGTTTTGGCCTTCTTGAACTTTAGCTGCTCTTTCAAAAATACGTGTACCTGTTGCTCTTGAACCAGTAAATGTTACAAAGTGCGTATCTTTATGATCGACTAAGTAATCACCGATTTCTTTCGGATCACCTGGTACAAAGTTTACAACGCCTTTTGGAAGACCTGCTTCTTCTAAAATTTCCATTAATTTATATGCAATTAATGGTGTATCTTCTGCTGGTTTAAGCAATACAGTATTACCTGCAATAATAGGTGCAACTGTTGTACCTGTCATAATTGCAAATGGGAAGTTCCAAGGTGGAATTGTAACACCAGGACCCATTGGTTTATAAATATATTGGTTATGCTCCCCTTCTCTATCAAAGACTGGCTTACCATTAGCAAACTCCATCATAGAACGCGCATAATATTCAATAAAATCAATACCTTCATTTGTATCTCCATCTGCTTCATTCCATGGTTTACCCGCTTCATAAACCATTAATGCAGAGAGTTCATGTTTTCTTCTGCGAATTATAGCAGAGACTCTAATTAATAATTCGGCTCTTTCTTTATGAGACCATTTTCTCCAAGTCTTATAGGCTTCTTTAGCCGCTTCCATCGCTTGGTCAACTTGTTCTTTAGAAGCTTTTGAAATTGTACCTAGTACTTGTTGGTGGTTTGCTGGATCTACAGATTCAAACTTATCATCTGTATAAATCTTCTCACCATTAATTACTAGAGGAATTTCTTTCCCAAATTCAGATTTAACTTTTATTAATGCATCTTTAAACGCTTGTTGATTCTCTTGATTTATAAAATCTGTTGCTGGTTCATTGTGAAATTCTACTACCATCCTTCATACCTCCTAAAAATATAAACCTAATAAGAGATAAATACCTCTTATAAAACATTTTACTATTGTATTTTAAAAATTATCAAGTAAAGGGCTTTCATAAAGAAATGATTATTATTTAAAAAGCCTATAATCCCTATAACAGCAGTACTTCAGAGCATTATGTATATAAAAAGGATGAGACATCACAAGATGCCTCATCCTCACTCAAATAGAGAAATTATACACTTTATTTAATAGCTTGATGTATGTGTTGAATATCTTGTGGCGTTGTTTCACAACATCCACCTACTATTTGAACGCCTTGCGATATCCACTCTTTAGACTTTTGAGCAAGCAATGCATGATCTCCTTGACCTACCCAAATTTTTTCTACTGGATCAAATGTCTTACCACCATTCGGATAAACAGCAATGACTTGTGGTAATGCTGTTAATCCCTTTTTAATTGCTTTATCAACACTTTCAATTTTTGAACAATTCACGCCAAATACAGGCAGTCGCGCTTCATAGTCTTTAATATATTGGCATACTGTCTCAAATTCAGTACCATCGGATAGATTACCTTCATCACTTACGGTACATGATATCCAGAATGTGATGTCATCTGAATATTGAGGAATGATATGTTCAACGATTGATTTAATTTCATTAAAGTTAGGCACCGTTTCAAATACAAAATCGTATATACCTCTGTCAATAAGTGCTTGAATACGTGCTTGATGAAAGTCGATATAATCTTCTATAGATACTTCATATGCTCCAGTATATTCTGAGCCATCACTTAAATATGCGCCGTATGGACCTAAACTGCCTACTATAACTTGTTCATCCGTCACTGATGATTTTATTTGTTCGACAGCTACATCAAATAAATGTTCTATTTCTGACGTTTTCATGCCAATAGATTCAAATGTAGCAAAGCTTGCTTGATAAGTACTTGTTAACACAATATCAGCACCTGCATCTGTAAATGCTTGATGCGCTTGTTTCACTTTATTAGGTTCATGAATGATCACTTCACTAGACCATAATGACGAATTCAAATCACAGCCATAACCTTCTAATGTTGTGGCTAATCCACCATCTAATACCAAAGTGCGTTCTTGTTTAATTTTATTCAGAAGTCTCAATGATCTGACCGTCCTTTTTATGATATTTTACAAAATAAAATACAATCGCAATAATCGCAAACGGAATACCGAAATATAATGCTGGTGATTGGTTCGGATCAAAAATCATACCAATACATGACACTAAACAAAGTATAAAGCCAATGATTGGTACACTTTGATGAATTTTCAAATGTTTATTTGCTCGTTTCGCATTGAAATAAGATAAACAAATACTCATCCATACGATTACGACAGCTAAACCTGCTATAGAAACAAGTACGATATATAATGTATCCGCAGTATAAATACTTGAGAATAATGCCAATAAACCACCACACATACTAAAAATAGTCGCGCGTATCGGCATTTGGTGTTTGTTTAGTTTTTTAAAATATTTAGGGAACATGCCTTCATTTGAAAGACTCCAAACCATTCGACTAGCTGCATATAAACCTGAATTGGCTGCTGATAATAATGCAGTTATAATGACTAAATTCATAATATCTCCAGCATACGGAATACCCATATTTTGAAAGATGACAACGAATGGACTTTCTAAAGATTTCCCTTGATAACTCGGTATGAGAATAGAAATAATAACCATTGTTCCAATGAAGAAAATGATCAATCGCCATAACGCTGCATTAATCGCTTTCGGAATGACTTTTTTAGGATTTTTCGTTTCACCTGCTGCAATACCAATCAGTTCCGTACCACTAAATGCATAGTTAACAGCTAACATCGTTAAGAATACTGCACCTAAGCCATTCGGGAATGTTGGATTCGTATATCGTGATTTAATTGTATCTAGACCGTTATAACCACTGTAGTGAATAAGCCCGAATAACGTGAGAGCGCCTAAACAAATAAACAGTATAATCGCTAACACTTTCACTAAAGAAAAGTAAAATTCAACTTCAGCGTAGAATTTCGTAGATACAATATTAAAAGCTAAGACAAGTATAATCGCAATACTTGAAAATATGTATACAGGTACATCGGGTAGCCACTTCTGCATTAAAATACCCACTGCCGTAAATTCAGAACCAAGTGCTACAGTCCATGTTAACCAATAAAACCAAGCAACTATAAACCCTATTGAAGGATGTATATATTTTGAAGCATAAACATGAAATCCACCTGTCACTGGATGTTCAATCGCTAATTGTCCGAGACATAGCATAACGAGATACACGAGAATAGCACCAACGACATAAGATAACATCGTACCTAACGGACCCGCTTGTTGCAAAGTATAACCAGAACTTAAAAATAACCCAGTCCCAATTACACCACCAAAACTTAATAACATAATATGACGTTGTTTCATATCACGTCTATATGACTGATTTGACACGATATACCTTCTCTCTAAAATTAAAAATATCTTCAATTTTATATCTTTCGAATAATTCAGTCAACTTATAATTTTCTGTAAATATAAAAAAACCTCTGTATAGCATGGTTTTTATACCTTGCTATATAGAAGTTTTAGATTAGGAGTTACGTGCGTTCTCACCGCTTCATCATATACTTTCTAATGCATTTCTTAATTTTTCTTGTATCGTCTCTTTACCATCTTCTACAGGATTAAATTCAAATTTTTCATCATTTATAAAAACGGTTGGCACGCCTTTAATCCCTCTTTCAAATGTTTCTTGCATAATGGCTAACGATCGATCGTCTGCATTTTTTTGTGGTGATAATCCTAATTCATGTTCCATTTTTCTTTCTATCGTTTCAAAATTCAATGTCCATTCGTCTTGTGTTTCATATAGGTGTCTTATTATTTTAAAAGTTTCTTCGGGGTCATCGTAATCCAAATAAATATTCGCAACAGTTCCTTTGAGCAGTCTTTGTTTTGTCTTATCAAAATGCTTGACGATGTATTGTACTTTATTCTCATTAATATAAGGTTCTAAAACTTCATCAGCTGCTGCAAAATAATGTGAACAATATGGGCATGCAAAATTAATAAATGCCTCTACTGTTATGTTTGCGTCTTTGCTTCCTACTGTTAAATGTTGGATTTCTGTCATAACGTTTCCCTCCTATATGTTGTTATACTTATTTAACCATTTCACAACCGATAAAGCGAATGATTATATTCAGAATTGTTCATCAATTTCTATTTTAATATACAAAAAAACACTTCATAACAAAGTTATGAAGTGTTTAACTAATGGTTATATATTAGTTTTTGATAACGTTAACTGCTTGAGGTCCACGTTGTCCTTCTTCGATATCGAAAGTAACTGAAGCACCTTCGTCTAATGATTTGTAACCTTCAGTTTGGATAGATGAGAAATGTACGAATACGTCGTTACCATTTTCTCCTTCGATAAATCCGTAACCTTTTTCTGCGTTAAACCATTTTACTGTACCTTTATTCATAATAAAAGTCCTCCTATTGTGCTTTTGCACGTATATTTGCAATAATCAATCTTCAAACTTAAATGGACTTTATTAACTATGAATAAAACTACCAATTAATTTAATCTCGAAATATCACTTGCTATCCACTATACGCTATAAATAATTGAAAGTAAAGCTTTATGTTAAATTAAACTTTTATTTTACTTTTATAATGTGTTAAAACCTATAAATAATACTTGTCTATCACTTTTAAAGATTCATCTAATTCATATATTAATGGTGCACCAGTTTTGATTTCTAAGTTTGAAATTTCATCATCTGGAATATCTTCTAAATACTTAATCAGTGCTCTCAAAGAATTACCGTGTGCAGAAACTAAAGTTGTTTGATGGTTTAATAAACTTGTTGAAATATGATCTATCCAATATGGAATGACTCTATCCAATGTATCTTTAAGACTTTCTGTAACAGGCATGATTCTTCTATCTAACATTTCATATCTTCTATCATTTAAGTATTCTTCTCGTAACTTTTCATCCGCTTCTGGAGGTCTCGTATCATAAGAACGTCTCCAAATATGCACTTGTTCTTCACCATATTCTTCTCGTGCTTGATCTTTATTTTTACCTTGAAGACCACCATAATGACGTTCATTTAAACGCCACGTTTTGTAAACTGGTATCCAAAGTTGGTGAGAATGCTTCAATAATAAATATGTGGTTTCAATTGCTCTTGTTAAAAGTGATGTATACACGACATCTATTTCGATATTTTGTTTTAATAATTTTTCACCTGAGATTCTCGCTTCATTATACCCTTGCTCTGATAACTCTACATCTGCCCATCCTGTAAATAAATTTTTCGCATTCCATTCACTTTGTCCATGTCGACATAAAATTAATTTTGGCATATGATTCGCTCCAATCTTTTAATTGTTAAGTCTATTGAACCACTAATTGCAAACTTTTAAAAATAAAAAGACCGTCCGATAGCATTTCAAAATATACCAATCAGTTCTATAATAAATTAATATCATTATAAAATGTTCAAAGGATTGAGTTGTCATGATTTATAAATTCATAAAAATCATACTCCAAATATGTATGATCTATTTTATTACCGTACTAGGTAGTTGGATACAAGAAACATTAAACATACCTATTGCAGGTAGTATTATCGGACTTGTGATACTTTTCTTATTATTACAATTTAAAATTATAAAAGAAGAATGGATTAAAGACGGTGCAAATTTATTATTAAGTACGATGATTTTCTTTTTCATCCCTTCAATAGTCGGTGCTATGAATTTAGTTGACCAAATAAATGCACAGTTTATCTTTTTAATTGTATTAGTCATCGCAAGTACATGCATTGTTGCACTCTCGTCGGGATACATAGCTGAGAAAATGTTAAAAAAGAATCATATAGAAGAAAGTGGTGATCAATCATGATGATTAAAGCACTTTTAATGATTCTTTTAACAATTGTCATGTACATATTCGCATTATTTATACAGAAAAAATTCAAGATCGCCATCCTACACCCTGCACTCGTTTCATCCATTGCAATTATTTGCGTACTTGTGTTGTTTGGATATAATTACAACGACTATATGGTAGGTGGCCAATGGATTTATGACTTTTTAAATTGCACAGTTGTCTGTTTAGCATATCCACTTTATTTATATAGAAAAATGATTGTTCAACATTTTAAAGTCATTATCACAAGTGTATTAGTTGGGATAACGATTAATATTATTTTAATGTTTACGATTTTAAATATATTCGGTTATTCAAAAGAAATGATTGCATCACTGTTGCCTAGATCTATAACAGCAGCAGTCGGTGTACAAGTATCACAACAAATAGGCGGAATAGACAGCTTGGCCGTGTTGTTTATTATTGGTACAGGATTAATTGGAAGTATGTTGGGATCATATCTTATCAAAATAGCAAAATTCCAAACATCCATTGCCAAAGGACTCACTTATGGCAATGCATCACATGCTATCGGGACAGCCAAAATATTAGAAACCGATATCGAATCAGCAGCCTTCAGTTCAATCGGCATGATTTTAACAGCCTTAATCAGCTCAGTCGTGATACCATTGTTTGTTATATTGGTATATTGAGAATTTAGAGATGAAGATTATACAAAGATAGAGGCTGGAGTGAGTTTGTAGGTCTGTATGAGGGGCTGGATTTTGCTAGATTGGTGTGTCTTGCAACATACGGTGGCTCTATGTTGCTTGTTTGGGATGTCTTGCAATATACGGGCGAGCTATGTTGCTTGGTTGCGCAGTCTTGCAACATACGGGAGCTCTATGTTGCTTGTTTGGATAGTCTTGCAACATACGGGAGCTCTATGTTGCTTGTTTGGGCAGTCTTGCAACATACGGGAGCTCTATGTTGCTTGTTTGGGGTGTCTTGCAACATACGCGGGTTCTATGTTGCTTGTTTGCTCAGTCTTGATAAATACAAGGCTCCAACATTGCTTGTCACGCCCCACTTGCAATATTCACACCTCCAACATTGCTAGTCGCACCTCACTTGCAATATTCAGCCTCCCAACATTGCTTGTCGCACCTCACTTGCAATATTCAGTCCTCCCAACATCACCCATCACACTCCAAAAAAGTAAGAAACCGTCTGAGCGTTTCAGACGGTTTCCTCTATTATTCTAAATTCGCGTGTTTATTTTGCATAAATGTTTCACTTACGTTTAATTGTTCCATTAAATTCATTACTATACTATCTAAATATAATTGGGTGCTTTGTTCGAACAGACTACCTAGTGGTTGTTCTGATCCTTTTTCATCATATTTAGTACTTGCTGGTAAAACGATCACGTCATCTGCTATTTCAGCGATTGGTGATTGTTCTTTTGTAGAAATTAATATAATGTTGGCTCTGATATCTTTAGCTGTTTGTGCGAGTAATTTTAAGTGAGCTGTTGAGCCCGAACCAGAAACAATCAATAATTTGTCTCCTTCTTGAATAGAAGGTGTACTCGTCTCACCTACTACATAGCTTTTCTTACCTAATTGATTCAATCTCATAGCAAAACTGTTCGCGACAAATGCAGAGCGTCCTTTAGCTGCTACAAACACTGGAACTTCTGACTGCAAGCTATTTACGAATTGCTCAGTATCCTTCAAGTCTACTTGATTTAATGTTTGCGTGAGTTCATTCAATATTAATTGATAACGGCTCATATTACTTACCTTCGATAATTTCTCTACATAATTTTGCAGCTGCTTTTGGATCGTCTGCGTTAGCAATTCCTCCACCAACAATAATTAAATCTGGATTTTCATCAGCAACAGATTGAATTGTTTCTGGTGTAATACCACCTGCAACTGCTACTTTTGAATTTTTGATAACTGATTTAACTGTACGTAAGCTTTCTAATGGTGATACACCTTCAGCTTGTAAGTCATAACCAGTATGCACAGCGATATAGTCTGCACCTAATGCATCTAATTCTTTCGCACGTTTTTCTAAATCTTGAACTGCGATCATATCCACTAATAATTGTTTACCATGTTTATGTGCTTCTTCAACTGCACCTTTAATAGAAGCATCTTCTGCTACACCTAAAATTGTTACGATATCTGCACCAAATTTAACAGCTTGGCTTACTTCATAACCAGCAGCATCCATAATTTTTAAGTCAGCTAATACTTGAACATCTTTAACAGATTGACTTAATTTTTCTACTGCACCTAATCCTTCATTAATAACGATAGGTGTACCGATTTCTACTATATCTACATATTCCTCAACTTGTTGCGCTAATTGAGCTGCTTCTTCTTTATTTAATAAATCAATTGCTAATTGTAATTTCATATTAATCATATCTCCTTTATCTATATTACTTTACACTAATAATTATGATACAATGTATAAAATTATGCAATACTGACAAATATGTCACTTAGTGAAGAAAGGGGGTTGTATCATGGTATTAATTAACTATAAAGAAACGGAATATTATAATTCTAAAGACTTAGCATTATCTGTTATTGGTGGTCGTTGGAAAATACCAATCATCTGGCATTTATTACAAACGGCACCTCTTAGACTCAACGAATTAGAAAAGAAACTACCAGATATTAATCAGCGTATGCTTATTAGACAGTTGAGAGAACTCGAAGACGATCATATCGTAAACCGTACTGTATATCCGGTCGTACCGCCTAAAGTTGAATATAGTCTGACTCAAATAGGTAAAGATTTAGAACCTGTTGTTAATGGCATTTGTGATTGGGGAGACGAATTTTTAGACTTTTTAAATACTAAAGATAAAGCCTAATCACATATTACTTTTAATCGCTTCATAGTCTGCTACAATAAAATAAAAAAGGGGTATTTTATGACAACTCAAAAACTTTCACAAGAAGAACAAGCTGAACTGCTTACAACTTTACAAAAACGATTCGAAAAATTTCCAGAACGTCATAAAAATATAGAATGGTCAGATGTAGAAAAACGATTAAATGAACATCCAGAAAAATTATGGTCACTTAATCAAATGGAACAAACTGAAGGAGAGCCTGATGTAATAGGATTAGAAGATGATGCTTATATATTCGTAGACTGTTCTCAAGAAAGTCCTAAAGGTCGTAGAAGTGTTTGTTATGATAGAGCAGCATTAGAATCTAGAAAGAAACATAAACCAGAAACAAGCGTAATGGACATGGTTCATGAAATGAACGTTACATTACTTAATGAAGAACAATATAGACATTTACAAACACTCGGTGAATTTGATAAGAAAACATCTAGTTGGATTGAAACACCTGCAAAAATTAGAGACCTTGGCGGTGCATTATTCTGTGATTTACGTTATGACACAGTATTCACTTACCATAATGGCGCTGATTCTTATTATGGCGCAAGAGGTTTTAGAAGCATGTTAAAAATATAAAATAAAGCTTCCTCAATTTGTCTCATGAAGACAAGTTCAGGAAGCTTTTTCTATACAATCAATACTTAACCACTTACACCGTAAATTATACCGGTTATGACATAACTACTGACAAATAATTAGAAACGACATACCATATAACCAAAGGAGGTTATGCTATGACAGAGCCATTCAACGTTCAACTCAACATCGACACTTCACAAAAGACGACGGATATTTCAATCAGAACCTTTGAACAGGAACTTGGTCATAACCTATTAACGTATATTCAACAATTTGAAACATCCAACCATAAAATAGGTATTAAGATATCACAAGGAACGTCACTTATTTTAAAAGAAGATATCATTTTTGCAGAAGTTTTTGATAAACAACTGAACATCATAACAATCAGTGAAACACTCACAACTCGAATGTCACTCACTGCCTTACAGCAAACTTTGCCTAAGCAGAAGTTCGTACAAATTAGTAAATCGTCTATCGTCAACATAGAACATATCACCAAAGTATCACCGTCATTCTCAGGGAATTTATATGCAACTTTATCCAATAATAAAAAAGTAACCATTTCAAGAAGATATGTTAAAAATTTAACTAAAATATTAGGTATATAAGGAGGAAACAATCATGAACAAAATCATTAAATCTATTCTACAAGGTATTGGTATAGGAAGCAGTATTATGCTTATATTCATCGCAATATTTGAAGTAACGATTGGCTTCCAGGCAGTCTTCAGCGTTTATATATTCGGTGCCATTTGTGGATTTCTACCAATAGTTTATGAAATCGATCAAATACCACTCTTATTCAGGCTCATCATTCATTTAGGTGGTAGTATCATTACATTCTTTATCGTTTCAACAATTAATAACTGGATACCATTACAACCAGCACCACTCATCGGAGGACTCACAACCTTCGCACTGATATTCCTCGTTATCTGGTTTGTATTTATGTATCTCAATATTCAACAAAGCAAAAAAATAAATACAAAACTTAAAAAAATGTAAACAAAGACCCTTAAGGTTCACTCCTTAAGGGCCTTCTTTTCCGTTTTTCCATATTTTACTGAAATAAATGTAATTCACACGATATAGATTCCGTATCACACAAAGCGTGCAATCAATACTAGAATATATTATCTATTCATATCTTCTAAACTCATAATCGATTTCCCCATTGATTATGAAAACTTCTCTTATTTAATGCTTAAAATCTTAAAGAATATAATTTTTAACGCCAGAAAAATTATAAACCTAAAACTTCCCTAAACATTTCGTAAATACACTAAATCCTCTAAATCCTCTTTATAACCTATAATAACCCATCCGAAAAGAAAAAATGTACATTATCAAATCAAAAATCAAGCTCTTTCGCAAAAACCATCAATCAATATCAAATCATAAAGTGTGCTATGAAAAGTATGTGCAACGCTAAATACATTATAAATCTAAATACCAATCGCATCTTCAAAGTGACGATTTAAATATAAACAAATTTCATTTATCGTCTCAATCGTCTCCCCAAACAAAGCAGAACTACGTTTAAGAATCTTAAAATGCTTTTGACCTTCTTTCTTTCTAACGCATGCAAAAACAAAAATCGAATGGAAAAATTCAGTCTGATCATTAAGAGACTCTCCATATCTCTCATCCAAATCATTCAAAATATCATCTAAACTAATATCTTTAGGAATCACCAGTTCCTCCACTCTATGCATGCCAATCTTACCTTCAGTAATAAAACCCTGAATATCGTAAAACTCAAACTTAATAATATTGTACATTTTAGCCTCCTTTCTAAGGGATGTTATAGGTTATATTTTTATTATATTTAGGAATCATTTATTGTCAATAAATTTCTATACTTTTTTTATACAAAATATTTAAAATACAATGAAATCCCGTTAAATCAACGTTTTATAAGCCTAAAAATTTCAAAAAATCTTGGAAAAAGTAGTTCAAAATCGTAAAATTCTCAAAAAAATTTATTAAACATAATTTACGTAAAAGTAATATTTAAGACACCTTAAACTTCAAAAAATGTAATATAAAAATTAACTTTTTCGCAAAATAAATACAATAAAACCCAACATGACTTCAGTGTCATGTTGGGTTTACAACTTCCGCTTCTACCTCATTATCAAAGTGATAACCGATTGTATATGTTGTGACTGTGTTTTCTAATATAGGGCTTTCGCTATCTTCTCTGTTATGTCGTACGTTTTTATGTGCTTCTTTGAATACGTCTGATTTTAACCAGTTTTTGAAGCATTGTTCTGATTCCCAGATTGTAAGGATTTTTACTTCGTCGTATTCTTCGAGGTCATTTGTTTTTGTTACATACATTTTCTTGAATCCTTCTATTGTTTCTATTCCTTGTCTCATATAGAATCTTTCTATTGTTTCGTCTGCTGTTCCTTTATAGAGTTGTAATTTATTTTCTGCCATAAACATATTGTTTCCCCTTTTCTGCTTTATATTTTTACGAGTTTGGCTACGACGACGATACGTCCTGATGTGAGTGAATATGGATCTTCACATGTTGAGAGTGTGACGATTTTGTCGTCTTTATTAACTTCTGTTGTTGTTGAGATTTGTGATTTTTTTAATGTTTTTTCTAGAAATTGTTCATATGTTGCTTTGTCTTTAAAGTCTGTTTGTATGTAATTATCTTTTGTTGTCGTTTCATATGCGCTAATGACTTCTAATTGATATTTACCGTATTGTGTATCGTACTGGATCGTTTTATGTTGATTATAAAATGATTGATCTAAATATTTTTCTACGACATCAAACATTGTGTTATCTCCTACGTGATGTCCATATATGACGGTATTCATTTTATCGTGTTTTGGTGTATTACGATAATCCATAAAGATACTACCTTTTCTGCTTTCTTGTTGTTCAAAGTCTTTCTTTAAGTAGTCTTTGTTGTCTTTCGATTGTAGTATTGGATAGTTCAATGATGAGCCTTCTAGATGTATCCATCCTATGATATCTTTGTTGATGTTACTAAGTTGTTTGAATTGTGGTCGCATGGTATTAGTGTTTGTCATTTGCGTATAATTTTGCTGTAAATGAATGTAGCGTTCTTCCGCTTCTTTATCTTCTTGTTTATTGTGATACATGACATATCCAGACCATATGATGACAGCGACTAATGCAATTTGAATGATTTTAATGATGATTTTCATGTGATGCTCTGCCCTTTCTCTTACAAATCAGCATGCCACATTCTGGGTCATGGATGATTTTCGCATCGATATTATATACGCGTGAAATAAAAGATTCTGTTACGACCTCTTCTGGTGGCCCTTGGACGACTTGATTGTTATGTATACATAAAATTTCATCACTATATTCTATCGATTGGTTAATGTCATGTAACACCATGATAATGGTGATATTAAAGTTCTCTTTAAGTGAACTGATAATATCCAACACTTGATATTGATAGTGTAAATCTAAGTATGTCGTTGGTTCATCTAACAACATATATTGTGGTTCTTGCGCAAGTGACATTGCGATATACACACGTTGTAATTCTCCGCCTGACAATTCACTAATTGGTTTATCTTGAAAGTCTTCTAATTCTAGTTGGTGTAACACATGCTGAATGACTTCTTCTTGTTTGATATCTTTCTTCAATATGGATTGGTAACTATATCTTCCACACTGTACGACTTCTTTAACTGTAAAATCTTCTGGCGCACGGTTATTTTGATGTACGGTTGCTAACTGCCTTGCTAATGTTTTTCTATTTAATGATGAAATAATTTGATTATCTAAGTAAACAATACCTTCACTCGGCTCTAAATTACGTGATAATATTTGTAACAATGTTGATTTACCTGAACCATTGGGTCCGATGATGGTTGTAATGGTATGCTTTTTGAGTTGTATGTTTAACGATTTAAAAATATGCTTTCTCTGGTATTTGAAACTAATGTTCTCTGTTCGCATGGACATACGCTCCTTTACAAATAAGGTAAATCAAGAATGGTCCACCCACTACAGTCGTAATCGTACTCGCTGGTATTTCTAAAGGTGGCGCTATTGTTCGACCTACTGTGTCTGCTAATAATACGAGCCATGCACCAAATATAATGGAATATGGTATGACCTTTTTATAATTCGTTCCAACGATACGTCTTATAATATGTGGCACGATTAATCCTACAAAAGCTAATTGACCTACGATAGCTGTTGCACTACTCGCTAAAAATACAGCAACTAAACCTACGATGAGGCGGTATTTCGTAATATTAAAACCAATATTATGCGCTTGTTTATCTTCGAATGATAACAAGTTCACTTTGTTTACTAACATGAGTGCCAATATAATCCCTATTGTTGAAGTAACGGCAATGATATAGACATCTTGCCATACTTTCATCGTTAAACCTGTTGGTAACTGCATAACAGGACTCATGGATAAAAGCTCTATTACACCATTTAACATGGCGTATATTGCAACACCTACTAATATGAGTCTAATCGGTGTTATTTGATAACGTGATACTAATAGGAATAATATAAGAAACGGTATAACCCCACCAATAAAGACGAATATCGGTAAATAGAAATACAAGGTAGGTAGAAATATAAGTATGACACCTCGTGCAACAAGTGCACCAGATGTCACACCAATAATATTCGCTTCAGCTAGAGGATTTTGTAATACCGCTTGTAGCAAAGCCCCTGATACACTTAGAGCAGTTCCAACAAATAACGCAATGAATATTCTTGGCATACGTAAATCAATAACTGCATCTACTTGAGGTTCAGTACCTGTTGTGAGTTTCGTGATGATTTGTTCTATACTTAAAGGTAACTTCCCACTTACAAGCGATATATAAATTGTTATGACAAGCATACATAATATGATCCAGAACGTGAGTCGCGAATATTTTTTCATGTTTTAACCTCTTTACTTATGATATAAAATGTCATAAAGCTGTACTAACGCATCGTCAGCTTTAATACTTGCTGTTATACCAAATGGAATTTCTTCTAAATCATAAACTCTATTATTTTTAACTGCGTCAAAGTGTTTCCATATATCATTTGTACTAAACTCTTTCTTAAACATTTCTCTTACTTGGCCTGGAAAACCATGTGGCAATCTTAAAATAATATCAGGATTGACTTTATAAAGTTCTTCCGTATTAGAAGCTAAATAAGCTCTTGATTCATTTTGTATAACATTTTCTCCTCCGGCAATTTTTACTAAATCACCAATATAAGAGTGTTCTGTAGCTACAAGATAACTACCAGGTACACCCATAAGAATCAATACTTTAGGGTGTTTTTTACCTTGAATCTTAGCTTTAATTTCAGCTTCGGCATTATCAAACTTTTTATTAAGTTTTTTAGCCTGTTCTTTACGATTGAACGTATTACCCATTTCGGTGATAGATTTCTTCAAACCATTTAAACTGTCGTAATCATAATAAGTACCTTTCATTTTAAGTTGTTCAAACACAGGATCCATCTCAGATTTAATTGTTGTAACAGTTAATACATGTGTTGGATTAAGTGATTTCACAACTTCAACATTCGGTTTCTTAGGCTGACCAATTTCAGGTACATCTTTGTATCGCTTCGGTAAATCTTTATAAGTTGTCGGTTTACCTACGATATCTAAATCTAATGCATCTAAAGTTTCCGTTAAAGCTACAGTAGTTGGTACGATTCTAAATTCTTCTTTCTTCTGTTTACTTGCAGGTTCTGATGATTTACTAAAGTTGATGTTACATGCCGCAAGTAGACAGCTACATATAAGGATTAAACCTAATAGCGATTTAATCTTCATTTAGATGCTCGCTTCTTACCTAAGAAGAATGAACCTGCTAATAACAATACTGCACCACTGAAGATAAGTGCATAAGTCATCGCATCTCCACTGCTACTCGTTGAAGGATTAACGAGTTTCATGTTTGTTGAACCATCTGCGTTACGATCGAAACTTGGATTAGCTTTATCTGCAGTTGTAGAACTTGTTGCATTGTTATCACTTGTCACAGCTTGATTTGAAGGTGTGGCAGTTGATGAACTATGATTTGTTGAACTATTTTCTCCAGATGAAGCATTCGAAGATTCGGATTTTTGCGCATCTGACGGAGTTGTCTGATTGTGTTGAACATTTTGAGCATCATGACCTTTAGTGTCATCATCTTTACTTGGTGTGCTAACAGGTTTTTGTTCATCGCTTGTGTTTGTATTTACATTGCCAGATGTCGCTTCTTTATCAAATTCAATACGTGTTGTGTAATGATTGTCGTAATTAATTGCTGGTACAACAATATGTACTTTAGATGTTAATACTTTTAGATCTTTCGGCTTTTCAAAGCGAATGATTTTTGTATCTGCAGATTGATTTTCTGAAACGGTTGTGACATTTAATTTCTTATCATGATCGAATAATTCAAATGACTTCCAATATGAAGCTGATTTCAATGTGATTTCTACATATTGTTTACCATTTTCTTCAACAATACGTGCAGGTTTCACCATATATTGGTCCATATAAGAGATTTCACTTGAACCATTTTTATAGACCATGTAACCTAACGTTGAAGTTGCTTTTTCTTGAATAGTTGATCCTTGGTTGGAGCCAGACGGATTTTTAACTTTATCAGGAATTGGCACTTCTTTTTTTGTTATCGGCTTTTCATCGTTCTTTGTTGTTGTGTTCTTAGGTGTTTCTTGCTTTAGAAGTTCTGTTTGTGGTTTCTCATGATTTGAATCCTTTGCAGGTGCTTGTTGTGTATCTACTACATTCTGCTTCGTATTATCCTGCTGTTGGTCGGTCGTTGAATGGTTTGAATCATCTTTCGCTTTATCATTTGAATTTATTTTTCCTGTATCTTGTTGATTTGAATTCTGAGTTGTCGGTGCACTAGGAATAACTTCTTTAAAATTTACATGAGTTGTATATTTGTTGTCATAATTGATTGCCGGTACAACAATGTGAACTTTTGAAGTAAGCGATTGGCTACCTGGTTTAACTTTAAACTTAATGACTTTAGTATCAGCTTGATGATCTTCTTTAACTGTTTGAATCGCAATTGCGCCTGATTCATCATACAGTTCAAATGACTTCCAATAAGAAGCGCTTTTCAAAGTCATCTCAACATACGTTTCCCCATTCTCAAAATATACCTTTGCTGGTTTCACCATATATTGATCCATATAAGAGACTTCATTTGATTTATCTTTATTAACTGTAAAATCAATTGCCTTACTTTCCACTGCTGATGCTTGTTCTTCTGCAGCTTCAACTTTTTTCATTGTTGTATGACTAAGCGGTTCATAAGTGTTGAATGAAAGAGTTGAGAATAATAAAGAAAACGCTAATAATGACTTAACACTTTTCTTCATTAATTATGACCTCTTTTCAATTTTTTATTGAGCATAAACGTAACGATTAATAACATACCTGCAACAATTGGAAGGACTGTGATTATTACTGGTGTGCCTGCGCTCGTTTGAGGATTTTTCACATCTTGTGAAGTAGCAGTAGAACTATTAGAAGATGTACTACTATTTGAACTAGAAGATGCTGCTGTTGTTGAATTCTTAGAAGCATCACTAGATGAAACTGCTGCAGCTTGTCCAGAAGGTTCTTTTACGTCAAATGTGATTTTGTATTTGTTATCGTATAAGAACGGTTTACCATCGACTTTTTCATTGATATAAACATCAATTGTTCCAGCAAGTTGTCCAGATGTAGAATTCACTTTAAAGCTAGACGTTCTAACGTCTGAACCTTTGTCTTCACTTACGATACTTTCAGCAGAACCATCAACTGTAATACCTTTAATCCAATGGCTGTGATTCATCGTTAATTGAAGTTGCTTTTCGCCATTCTTAACAACTAACTTACCTGGTTTATTAAAATAATCATTTGCAATCGAAACATCTGAAGTACCATGTTTCAATACTGTGTAATCAACGTCATAAGTACCATCCTTCACATCAGCAGAAGCCACCTTACCCACGCCTACTGATAATAAAATAAGTACTAATAACCCAATATTTAAAAACTGTTTTAACCTTTGCATAATATACCTCCTTTGTAAATTTCTTGAAATTCTCCTTCCACCTTATAATTTAATTGATAATGGTTATCAATGTCAATATTATTTTCTATTTTAATAAATAATTAGTTATCCAAATTTTATTTCGCAAAATTTAAAAATTATTAGAATGGAATAATTTAGCTTGTAACTAAATAACATATAAATTTGAACATTCTTACTTTTATATGTACAATGGATGTAATAACTGAATAAATGTCCACTGGAAGTGCCTTATTATAGGCTGAGACTGAAGTAGTGACTTCGGGATTCCTTGAACCTGATCCAGTTCATACTGGCGTAGGAAAGTGGCGTATATAAGCTTACTTATAATTATAATTAAATTTTTACGCTATTTTTCTATACAGAAAAATAGCGTTTTTTATTTGGAGTGATTTCATTGTTTATTGCTGTTACACCGTATAAATACTTAAATGTTGAAGATTTAGAACATTATATAAAGATTTCGGAAGAGATTGATTTGCTATTACTGAGAGTACCTATGACACGTAATGATCTATGCTGGGCACTTGATTACTTATTAGCAAATGGATTTCCGCAAACGAAATTAATGATTCATTCTGATTTGACCATACTTGAAAAATATGATTTGAATTTTATCCATTTTCGTGAAAAAGACGTGCAAGCATTTGAATATAAAAAGCTTCACCCTCATGTATCCGTTAGTATGTCTACACATTCAGTTGAAACTGTGAAACACGCACGTGAGTGGTCTTTGGATTTCGTATTCTTTGGTCATGTGTTTGAATCTCGTTCTAAACATGGTCTTAAACCAAGGTCTTCTAAAGAAATAAAAGATGCAGTATCTATAGATATTCCTGTTTATGCAATTGGTGGCATAGATACGCATTCTATTAAGTCGTTGCCACATGGTTTTGAAGGTGTTTCTGCAATTTCATTTTTCAGAGATCGAAGTTTGCGTGAAATTCAGTTATTAAGAGAGGAGTGGCTTGCATATGTATGACGTGTTAATTGTTGGATCTGGCGTCATGGGGATGTCTATTGCGCGCGAACTAGCACTTAAGAATGATTCTTTATCTATCGCTGTGATAGATCGAGATGTGCCTGGATTACATGCATCTTATAAAGCTGGTGGCATGTTAGGTGCACAAAATGAATTTATTGAAGATACACCCCTTTATCAACTTGCATTACGTTCAAGAGATTATTTCGAATCTTTAAGTCACACGTTATATAAAGAGACGAATATCAATATTGATTATCAAGCACACGGTTTAATTAAAATGGCCGCATCTCGAGATGATATCGACAGCTTAACTGAGCAATATCGTTTTTTAAATAAACGTGATCGTTCAGTTACTACATTAAATAGTCAATCACTTCGTCATCTTTCAAATCATACGATTTCTTATAATCATAAAGCGATTTATATTCCATTTGATGGCCAAATTAATGCCAATCAATATGCTAAAGCTTTATTGAAATCTATTGAGTATAAAGGGATTGAACGCATTTATCATACTGAAGTTAAATCCATACATCGCTTAAATGATGCGTTCAAAGTGCTCACTGCAAATCAAATTTTACTTTCCAAAAAAGTCATTGTTGCTGGAGGTGCATGGAGTCATCAGTTATTAGCAGACTATGAAATTGAGCCAAAAGTAACAGGTGTTAAAGGCGAAGTTCTACTGTTAGAACATCCAGACTTAAAATTAGAACAAACACTTTTCATGACGAATGGCTGTTACATTGTGCCGAAACGTGGCAATCGATTTTTAGTGGGTGCAACGAGTTATGTAGATGACTATACTGTTGGCACATCAGTTGAAGGAGAAAATTGGTTAATGCGTCAGGCATGTAAATACATTCCATTATTATCAAGTAGTCGACTCATTCATAAATGGTCGGGCATTAGACCATACACTGATAATGAGTGGCCCATTATGGATGAAATCGATGAAGATTTATATATTGTTACGGGCCATTATCGTAATGGCATATTACTGTCACCTATCATCGGCAAATTAATGGCTGAATGGATTATTTATGAAGAAAGACCCACGTTATTAGAAGCATTTAAAGTTAGGAGGTGTGTCCATTTATGAAATGTATCATTAATGGTGATGAATTTAATTTTGAAGATGCGTTAACGTTATCAGATTTACTAGACTCGCTGGAATTAGATAAAGATAGAATCATCGTTGAATGGAACGATACACTCATCAAAAGTGAACAATTTAATGATATTACTGTTAGAGAATCAGATAGATTAGAACTACTAGAATTTGTTGGAGGCGGATAAAATGTTAAAAATAGGACCATATGAACTCAACTCAAGATTATTATTAGGTACAGGTAAATTTAAAGATGAAGAAACACAATCTAAAGCAATCCAAGCATCAGGTGCAGAAGTGCTCACTTTTGCTGTAAGAAGAATGAATCTTTATGACAAATCATTACCCAACCCATTAGCAAATGTTGATTTAAATCGCTTTATTACTTTTCCTAATACTGCTGGTGCACATACTGCAGAAGAAGCAGTACGTATTGCAGAAATTGCCAATCATGCTGGGCTTTGCAACTTAATTAAAGTAGAAGTTATCGGTGACGATAAGACTTTACTACCAGACCCAATCGAAACTTATAAAGCATGTGAAATATTATTAGATAAAGGCTATATTGTCTGTCCATATATTTCGTGTGATGTTGTGTTAGCTAAACGACTTGAAGCATTAGGTGTTCACGCAATTATGCCGCTAGCTTCTCCAATTGGAACAGGCAGAGGTCTTAATAATCCACTCAATTTAAGATATATCATTGAACAAGCTAACATACCCGTGATCGTGGATGCTGGTATTGGTTCACCAAAAGATGCTTGTTACGCGATGGAACTTGGTGCAGATGCAATTTTATTAAATACTGCCATTTCTGGTGCGAAAGATCCTGTAAAAATGGCTAAAGCGATGAAATTAGGTATTGAAGCCGGACTATTAAGTTATGAGGCAGGTAGAATTCCTGTTAAATATACAGCACAAGCATCGAGCCCAACTGAAGGATTAGGATTCTTGTAATGGAACGTTACGAACGACAAATGAAGTTTCAACAGTTCGGTGAGCATAGTCAAGAAACATTGCAGAATACCCGTATATTGATTATGGGTGCAGGTGCATTAGGCAGTCATGTTGCAGAACTACTCGCTCGCATGGGTGCTCATCAATTAACAATAATCGACATGGATATCGTTGAGCTTTCTAATTTACATCGTCAAGCACTTTATGATGAACGTGATGCACAGGAAATGCTTCCTAAAGTCGTTGCTTTAAAGAGGAAAATTAAACAGATTAATCATCATGTTGAATTGAATGCTATCCATCAAGAATTAACAGCACAAAACATTGAAACGATTATTCAAAATGTCCAACCAGATATTGTAATCGATGGCATGGATCAATTTGATATGCGCTTTTTAATCAATGAAGCTTGCCATAAATTAAACATTCCTTGGATATATGGCGCAGCAGTCGGAAGTAAAGGGACCGTTTATGCAATTGATTATAGTGGCCCTTGCTTAAGATGTATCCTTCAAAGCGTACCTCAAACTGGAGAAAGTTGTGCGATAAATGGCGTGCTACCACCAGTTGTTAAACAAGTAGCCAGTTACGAAGTGTCAGAATTACTCAGATATGTTGCTGGAAAATCTTTTTCTAAAAAGCTCATAACAATAGATACATTTGACATGAACGTACGCGCAACCAATATTAATTTATTAAAAGACAATGACTGCGTTGTCTGTGAGCAAGGGATTTATCAAGCATTAAACACATCCCCTCTTTCATCAATAGAAGCATTATGTGGAGATACGTTCATGTTTAGATTTAAACAATACGCATTTGAATTAGCACATCACTTCCCAGGACATATCGCTAAAGAAAATGCATATGTAAAATTTATAGCATATGAAGATATGACCATGACCTTATTTAAAGACGGTCGCATGAACGTACGCGGTATAGCATCACAAGAAACCGCAGAAGATATATATCAACAGTTTAGTAGGTGTATAAAGTAGGCCTGAGATATTCTATCTCAGGCTCTTATTTCATTTGTTCTATAAAATTGTGAGGATTACATAGTATCTAAAATATGATATTGAGTGAACTTGTGAGTTAGTTTGGGTATTAACTCACATCTTCGACGATATTCCACCCTACTTTTCTTCTCACCCCTCCAATATTTCTTTCAACACGATTGCTTGATTGTGTTTTTCGTCTTTGGCGCCATACAATATGATGAGTGTTTGTTTGTTTTCTTTATATATTTCTTTTAGCTTATTTAAAGCTTCTTGTTGATCGCCTGATTCGAGTTCTTTTTTATATTTTTCTTTGAATGCTTCAAATTTACTTGGTTCGTGATTGAACCATTTTCTTAATTCACTAGAGGGCGCGATGTCTTTTAACCAATGATCTAAATTTGCTTTGTCTTTAGATATCCCTCTCGGCCATACTCGGTCCACTAATACTCTTACACCTTTTTCATCAAGATTATTATAAATTCTATCTATTTTACATACCATGAATGATCGACTCCTTTATATATATTTAGCCTATAGAAGTGAATCTTAAACCATAAAAGAAAACGCTTAATGTGTTATACTATATCTCAAATGGTAGGTTTAATTTCTAAATAAAAAATCTCGAAATGATGAACGGAGTGAATTTTTTTATGACTCAATACGACAGCCAGAATTTAAAAGAAAAATACTTAAATTTATTAGCAGAAAAGTTTGATGAAGAAGAAAAAGTAGCAACTGAAATTATTAATTTACAATCTATTTTAGACTTACCTAAAGGAACAGAACATTTCGTAAGTGACTTACATGGCGAATATCATGCATTCCAACATGTTTTAAGAAATGGTTCTGGTAATGTGAGAGCTAAAATTAATGATATTTTTAAAGATACACATTCTGAAGAACATATTAGCGACCTTGCTGCACTCGTTTATTATCCAGAAGAAAAATTGAAACTTGTTAAAAATCAATTTGCATCAAAATCGGAATTAAATGAATGGTATATTGAAACAATTCAACAGATGATACATCTTATTTCATACGCTTCAAGTAAGTATACACGTTCTAAGTTACGTAAAGCTTTACCAAAACAATTCGTATACATAATCGAAGAGTTATTATACAAAAGCAATGTCTATAACAATAAAACGACTTACTACGAAACGATTGTTCAAAAAATCATTTCACTAGGTCAATCAGATAAACTGATTATTGGTTTAGCATACACGATTCAAAGATTAGTCGTTGACCATTTACATGTTGTAGGAGATATTTATGATCGTGGTCCTGAACCCGATAAAATTATGGAGACGTTAATTAATTATCATTCTGTTGATATCCAATGGGGTAACCATGACGTATTATGGATTGGCGCTTATGCTGGTTCAAAAGTATGTTTAGCTAATATTTTAAGAATATGCGCACGTTATGATAATTTAGATATCATTGAAGACGCATATGGAATTAATTTGCGACCATTAGTTAATTTAGCTGAAAAATATTACGGCGACAATACTGCATTTCATCCAAAAAAACATGCCGACAAAGAACTATCAGAAGAAGAAAAACTTCAAATCACTAAGATTCATCAAGCAATCGCCATCATTCAATTTAAACTAGAAAGTCCAATTATTAAACGTCGTCCGTCATTTGATATGGAAGAAAGACTCGTACTCGAAAAAGTAAATTACGATAAAAATGAAATTACTATTTATGGTCAAACGTATCAATTAGAAAATACATGCTTCGAAACCGTTGATCCAGCAAATCCAGCACAACTAAACGAAGAAGAAGAGGAAGTCATTAATAAACTTCTACTTTCTGTACAAGAATCCGAAAAACTGAAACGTCATATGAACTTTTTAATGAAAAAAGGTAACTTATATTTAAAATATAATGGTAATTTGCTTATCCACGGATGTATACCTGTAGATGAACAAGGTAATATGGAAGAAATGGAAATTGACGGTAAAGTCTTTAATGGACGTGAGTTATTAGACCAATTCGAATATCATATTAGAAATTCATTTAGTCGTAAACATGAAACAGATGATTTATCTACAGATTTAATTTGGTATTTATGGACAGGTAAATATTCTTCATTATTCGGTAAACGTGCCATGACAACATTCGAAAGATATTTTATAAAAGATAAAGCGTCACATAAAGAAGAAAAAAATCCTTATTATTACTTAAGAGAAGACAGCGATATGTGTCGCAAAATGTTAGAAGAGTTTGATTTAGATCCTGAACAAGGTCGTATTATCAACGGTCACACACCTGTTAAAGAAATTGATGGTGAAAATCCAATTAAAGCAAATGGTAAGATGATTGTTATAGACGGTGGATTTTCAAAAGCTTATCAATCTACAACAGGTATCGCCGGCTATACATTGCTGTATAACTCATTTGGTATGCAGCTCGTTGCCCACAAACACTTCGGTACAAAAGAAAATGTACTACTCAACGGGGCTGATGAACTATCCGTTAGACGTGTTGTAGATGAAGAACTCGAAAGAAAGAAAGTTCGAGATACAAACATCGGTGCCAAACTGCAAGAAGAAATTCAAATGTTACAAGAATTAATGTCATATCGTTATATAGATTAAAAAAACCGCGAAAACTAACGTGAGCTGTTAGTTTTCGCGGTTTTTCTTATGCATTATTTGAAAAGGCACCCATGCCTTTTCAAACCATATTGCACGATATCTCTCAGTCTTCGTGCGTTACACACTGATTTTGTACCTTAGCGCACGATATCTCTCAGTCTTCGTGCGTTATACCCTAATTTTAACCCATAGCGCACGATATCTCTCAGTCTTCGTGCGTTATACCCTGATTTTATACCTTAGCGCACGATATCTTTCAGTCTTCGTGCGTTACACCCTGATTTTGTACCCAAGTGCACGATATCTCTCAGTCTTCGTGCGCGATTCTCCAATTCAAATTTCATCTTCAAGTAAAGTCACGTTCTATTTTCTTTTTCCATGTTTTTGAGAAGCATTGTTCGCCTTCATTATAAGCTACGACTTTATTATATAAGTAATAATAGTCTTCATCGCATGTCATTGTACTAAATGTTTCTACTTCAGTATCTATATCATCATCTTTAACGATCACTTTCCAATCACATTGGACTTTGGCTGATAATGGATCGTCTTCTTTAATTGTGTAGATATTTAAGTTCTCTGTTCCATATGTGATATGACTATCTTTTAACGTTCTCAATCCTTCATCTGAATAATCTCTTACTTCCCATTCATTGGTCGTTAACCGCTTCGTCACATCTCTCGTTCGAGACCCTTCTCTATGAATGATTTTTTCTAGAGGCTGTGCAGTTTCTGATAAAGGATAATCTAATTGAACTTCTTTAAAATGATCAATTAAAGGTAATATCAATTGTGAATACTCTAAATCCACTTTTATATTTGCTACCTCTTTGCTCGGCCAAATTTGCGGCCAATATGTAGGTGAGATAGACACTTCAATTTTATGTCCTGCTGGTACTTGATAGCCTATAACATCTAGTGGTACTTCTGCATTGATATACTCGTTAATAGGTAGTTTCTCTGGCGTTTCATGACTCTTATAGTGATTTAGATTCAACTGACCTTTCGTAATCAATGTCTTCTTGCCGTTAGGATGTATATCGGAAATACGCACATGTATATTGCCATAAGCACAATCTGATTTAACATGAAGCTTTGCGACAGGTTGTCCAATGATATTCATTGTTTCACCATACGTTTCAACCATAAATGAGCATGCTAAAGCATTATCGATTGTTTGATCATCAGGTAAGTCCCCTTCTTGGCCAAAAGGACAGAACACGCCTGAATAAAGACCATGTTGTTGATTATTTTTCAACGTGATTTCTTGCGTCATACTACTGAAAATATCTTTCGACTTGATGTCTTCTTTTAATAAATCTAGCCATTTGCCTTCTCGATAGTCGTATGAAGTTTGTGGCTCTACACTATCTTGAACATAAACAAGAAATTCGTCTTTATGGTTAATATGGTCATTCGGTTCCATCCATTTATCTAACCATGCGACAACTTCTTGTAAATATCCAAATTGAGGTCCAGGAATTGCAACGTCTGGAAATTCATGTGCCCAAGGTCCTATAATACCTTTCTTTGGAACATTTAAATAACGCATTAAACGAAACACAGCATTTGTGTAGCCGTCTGCCCAGCCACTCATCGTTAATACCGGAATGGTAATGTTTGAATAGTCTTCATTAATAGAACCGTGCTTCCAATAGTCGTCTCTTGTTTGATGACTTACCCATTCTTCCACAAATGGAGGTGTATGTTCTAAACGTTCAAGCCAATTTTCATACCATTTATCACCGAAATATTTCGGAAAGGCTGGTCGTGCATTATATGCAAACATCGTAGAAGCCCACCAAAGCATATCAGAAGCCATAAGCGTTCCGCCTTTATAATGAACATCATCCGCGTATCGATCATCCGTTGAACATAATGAGATAATGGTCTTCAATGCTTCTGGTTGTCTCGCAGCAACTTGTAATCCGTTAAATCCTCCCCACGATTTACCGATCATTGCTACTGAACCATTTGACCACTCTTGGTTTGTTATCCATTCTATAATGTCCAATGCATCGTCTTGTTCTTGTAATGGATATTCGTCTTCGATAATACCTTCAGAATCCCCAGTTCCCCTTATATCAACTCGAATAGCAGTATACCCAAACCCTGCAAAATACTTATGTCTAATTTCATCCCGTAAAGCTGTAAATTCATCTTTTCTATATGGTAAATATTCTAATACCGCACCTTTAGTCTTAGTGTCGGTCTTAGGTTGCCAGATTTTAGCTGATAATTTCGTACCATCTTGCATCGTTATCCAAGTATGATGAATCACTTCGATTTCATATGGAAATTGTGTTCGCTCAGTTATTTTATTATAGTCTACATCAAAAACACCCATGTAAAATCCTCCTCTATTTATCTATTACTGCTTATTATACATAATTACATATATAAAAACTGACCAGACACTTTCGTCTGATCAGTTCGTACTATTATCCATTTTGAAGTAAATACATTTTGTGATAAATGCCGTCTTGTTTAATCAATTCGTCATGTGTGCCTCTTTCAACAATTTCGCCTTTATTCAATACGAGTATTTGATCAGCATCTTGAATAGTTGAAAGTCTATGTGCAATCGCTAATGTTGTTCTGCCTTTTCTCATTTTTTCTAAAGATGCTTGAATTTGCGCTTCTGTTTCTGAATCGATATTAGCAGTCGCTTCATCCAGTATTAATATTTTTGGATCACTTGCGATTGTTCTTGCAAATGCTAACAATTGTCTTTCACCACTTGAAAATGCACTACCTTTTTCGATTACTTTATGTTCATATTTCCCTGGTAATTTATTGATAAATTGATCTGCATTTACAAATTCAGCCGCTTCTTGCACTTTTTCAAAAGTCATCGACGGATGATACAATTTTATATTCGATGTAATTGTTCCGTAGAAAATAAATGCATCTTGAAGCACAAGTCCAATATTAGATTTGAGTTCTTTTTTCGGTATTTGCTTAATCGATTGTTGATCGATTAAAATTTCACCTTGTTCAAATTCATAAAATCTCATAAACAAGTTAATGATTGAACTTTTCCCAGAACCTGTATGCCCAACAAGTGCAACTGTTTCACCTGGATTTGCGATAAATGATATATTTTTTAATACATCTGTTTTGCCATCGTAACTAAATGTTACATCTTTAAATTCAATTTTGCCGTCAGTAATATGAAAATCTTGACGCTCTTGTTGCTCGGGCTCAAGCATATCATTATCGATTAGTTTAAATACACGACTCGCTGATACGAGCGCTTGTTGAAGTACGTTTAAATTTTGACTGACTTGGTTAATCGGTTCAAAGAAGCGTTCCATATATTGTACAAATGCAAATACAACCCCTGCTGTAATGCCACCTGAAAAGCTCAATATACCGAAGTAGCTTAATATCATAATGACAGCAAATACTGAAATCATACTGATTGCCGGTCTGAGTAATAAGCCATCAATTTTGACTGTCTTCATATTAAACTCATAGTGCTCATCGTTAATGTCATTAAATTCTTTTTGAAGTCTCTTTTCTTGATTAAATACTTGAATAATTCTCATACCTTCGATAGATTCAGCTAACTTCGCATTTAAATCTGATAAAAGCTGTCTCGCTTGAGAAAAGTATATCGCAGAATATTTTCTATAAAGTGCTAATATGACAACTATAATAGGTACAAATACAAGTGCCATTAAAGCTAATTTAAAATCTAAAATAAACATCATGACATAACTTGAAATAACCATAAATAATGCCATTAAAAATGATGAAAATACACCGATAAACATTTCTACAATGGCTTCAGTATCATTCGTTAACCTTGATACAATACTGCCGCCTGGCTCTTTATCAAAATAGCGCATGCCCAATTGACCAATTTTATCAAAAGCATCAATTCTTAATTGTTGAATGACTTTAAAAGCTAAATATTGAAATAAGTATACATTCCAATATGTTGTTAAAGCACCGATGATTTGAACGACAAAGAATATTACAATCAGTAAAGTCATATCTGATTCTGGAAATACACGTGGTGTTAAATAATCATCGATAAATACTTTTACTAAATAAGGTGTTGCGACACTTGCAACTGTCGAAATCGTCAGCATTAAGAAAGCAAGTGCAATGATACCTTTAAAGGGGAACGTATATTTAATTAATCTTTTAAGTACATCAAACTGATCTTTGGCAGTTAAATTATGATTTTGTGCCATCGTTGTCATCCCCCTTTGCCAATTCATCTAGATTACTCGCAAGTTTTTCATGTAAGGCTTGTGATTGATACGTGTCATAATACCAACCTTTAAGATTCATCAACTCTTGATGTGTACCGCGTTCAATGATTGTGCCTTCATCCATCACGATAATCATATCCGCATGACTGACAGCACTCATTCTATGAGCTGTTATAATATTCGTCTTACCTTGTCTGACGTTCTGCATATTTTCAAGTATATGTTCTTCAGTCTCTGCATCTACTGCTGATAATGAATCATCTAATATCAGTACAGGTGGATTCATAATTAATGCTCTTGCAATAGATATCCTTTGCTTCTGACCGCCAGATAATGAAACACCTCTCTCACCGACAACTGTATTGTAGCCTTCAGGAAAACTTAATATATCTTGGTGAATATAACTAATATTACTCGCGTTATGAATGATGTCATCATCGATAGTCGGATCGCTAAAGGCAATGTTATTTCTTATCGAAGTCGAGAATAAAAAATGGTCTTGAGGGACATAACCAAATTGCGCTCTTAAATGACGAATATCAAAATAACTTAATGGATGACGACCGTATATGATTTCATCCGCTTCTTTCGTATCAAATTCGCGTAATAATAGACGAATGATTGCACTTTTACCTGACCCTGTTCGACCGACAATGCCTAATGTAGTACCTTTTTCAATCGTGAAATGAATGTCATGTAATGCCACATTATCATCGTTTGGGAATTTAAAGGATTTAATGTCGACATGAATATCCCCTTCAGGAATCGTATCCGTCTTAACTTCTGTATCGACATCGTTTGGAACATTGGTAATTTCATTAATTCTTTCATATGAAGCATGACCTCTTTGAACAATGTTAAAGAATAATCCAAGTGCAAGCAGTGGCCAAACCATCATCCCTAAATAAGTTGTAAATGTAACAAGTTGTCCAATTGTAATATCATCTTGAATCACCATTCTTGCGCCAAAGAATATTGCTAAAAAATAACTAACACCAATTACTGACATAATGGTTGGATCAAACAACGCATCAATTTTAGAAACTTTTAAATTTTTGTATACCACATCATCACTAAGTTGCTTAAAATCTGCTTGATCGTCTTTTTCATAACCGAATGTCTTTGTGACTTTTATCCCAGCAATACTCTCTTGAGTCTTATCATTCAATTGACTAAATGCAGCTTGTGCTTTTTTGAAACCGCGGTTAAGCAACTTTCCATAATAACTCGTTAATATAATCATAATAGGAAGTGGAATCATAACAATTAAAGTTAAACGCCAATCAACTGTAATCGCCATAGTAATCAGAACAGCACCTCCAGACATTAGTGAATCAGCAATTGTCAGAACGCCACCCCCTGCAGTATTCTGAACAGCTCTAATATCATTTGTAGCATGTGCCATTAAATCCCCAGTGCGTCTTTCTTGGAAAAAAGAAGGACTCATCGACGTATACTTGTGATACAGTCGCTCTCTTAATATCTTCCCTAATCTCATACTCGCCCCGAATATCATAATGCGCCAATAGTATCGAAATACATATGTTAATACAGCAGCAAGAAATAAAATGATGAGATAAATAAGAAGCGTCTTTCCCGTTAAAGTATTAAAGCTAATACCATCAATTACACGACCAATAATTTGTGGAGGCAACAAATCAATCAACGCAACAAGTAATAAAATGAGAATGCCAAAAATATAATTTTTCCGTTCTTGTTTAATAAACCAGCCCAATTTTGCAAATACTTTCATAATCGTCCACACTCCCCTTATATCTACACTTTAAAATTTTAGCACAAAACAATCATTTAAAAATTGAAAGTTCATAATTTTCATACATTTATGTAAAAATCATCCGAATGGCGTATACGGGAATTATGATAAGGAGGAGGATTAAGTGACGTGGAGGTATGAGGTTCTAGGGTTCGGGGATTTGGAGGAGGTATGTTGCTTGTTTCGGGAGTCTTGCAACATACAGGCGTGCTATGTTGCTAGTCACGTCCCACTTGCAATGTTCAGACCACTTCATCCTCCTATTCCCCAATAAAAAAATGGCCGGGACATCATTCAATGTCCCGAGCCATTTTCACTTCTTTATGATTTTGTACCGAATAGACTAATCCCTAATATGACAAATACTGCACCACTTATTTTATTGATGATTTTTTCTGCTACGATATTATCTCTTAATTTTGTTGTTAAACTACTTGAAAAGATAGCAATGATAAATGATGTTATCGCACCCATTACTGCGAAAATACTGCCCAATATTAAAAATGGTATTGGACCGTACTGATTATCCACTGAAATAAACTGTGGAATAAAGGAAATAAAGAATAGCGCTACCTTAGGATTCGTAACGTTCGTGATCACGCCTTGTACAAATAATTTTCTACGAGACTGATACACGGTCTTCTTTATTGAGATTGAAGATTGTTTACTTATAAACATTTGTATACCTAAATAAATTAAATAAACTGCTCCGACAATTTTAATAATCGTGAATAAGACAACGGAAGTTTGTAAAATAACGGACAACCCTAATCCTGACAGTACAGTATGAACAACTGCACCAACCGATACACCTAATGCTGAATATATACCTGCATCTCTACCTTGTGAAATACTTCTATTTAATATAAACATCATATCAATACCAGGTGTGATACAGATGATAAGCACTGTGATTAAAAACAGTTGAAAAGATACGATATCAAACATCATTTACCCCCTTTAAATTAATCGTTAAGATATACTAACATATAATCTAAAGTTGTAAAATGAAAATTTTAATTTATCTCAATTTTTTCAATGTCTAAGTTTATATTTAACTTTTCAAGTATTGATTCAAAACCTTCTATAGTATAGTCTTCATTTTCAGTTACTAATGTCTTAATCGTCCCATGACCGTTGGAAGTGAATGATGCTGATTGTTCCATAACATTTTGAGCAGGATCAATAAACATGATATGTGGATATAACTCTTTAAAATAACTATATAACCACGGTAAATGTGTAGAAGATAATGTGAATATATCGATTTCTTCATGTTGGTCTAAAATATCATCCATAAAATTCTTCACAGTCATTAAAGTATGGTATTTATCAGATATAAATGATCCGTCTTCAACTAATTCAACTAATGAAGAAGCATTAAATTGATATACACGTCCCGAAGAAACTTCATTGGCTATAAATTCATTTAATGCATCACTTTCAATTAGAGATTGAACACCTAAAATACCTACTTGTTTACTAGAAGATTTCTCTAATGCTTCTTTCACCGGTGGATACACACCTATGATTTCAGTATCAAATTCATCTTTCAAATCATCTAGAATTGTAATCGTTGGTACATTAGATGCCACGATAATCAAACGAGGATTCCACTTTTCTAAATAATGAATGGTTTGTGTGATTACAGTTTCTAATTCATGGATATATTTTTGACCATAAGGAAACTGATTGCGATCTGCCAAATATATTATGTCTTGATTTGGGTAGGTCTTTTTTAACAATTCTACAATTGAATAGCTGCCAATTCCCGCATCAAAAACAGCAATAGGTTGCAATAACGTGTCTTGATTATTTGTCATATATGCCATCCTAACTTAAATTTCTAAAAATACTTTCGGTGTTTGTGCTATTTTCTCATCTACCACGTTATAAAATCCACCTTTTTGATATCCCATACAATGCACTTTATCTTCTGTAGCAATTTCGAATTCAAGTTCCCACTTCATTCTACTCACTTTAACTAACCAACACCTACCAACTGGTTTATCATGAATCGTCAATGGTACTTTATAGTCTGACTCAGTTCTCATCAATATTGGTGATATATTAAATTTCATCATTTCTGAGTAAGTCATATATTGGTTGATAAAAGCAGTTCTTAAATCTTCAAACCATCTTACATACACAATATTACTCACAATGCCCATAGCATCAATATCATAAACATTAACTTCGATTTCTTTTTCAGCGACTAATTTTCTCTCTTGCATTAAAAAGACTCCTTCGTACATCATTTTTTATTATTTCAAAATAACTTTATACATATTATCACTTAAAGTCATTCATTAAATCAACCTTTAGCAATACTAGGAATCTTTAAAAGCTTTTTGGTATTGAACATACCCTGATAAATAGTGTTCAATATCATCAATCCTTACTCTGTACCCATGATGCTTAATGAAGAAAGAATTCACAATGCGTGCTGGATTTTTAAAGTACATTGCAATTTCAGGATAAAAGTAGCCTGTTCTTTCATAATCAGCTCTTAAATGTATTGTATTAATGAATTTTTCTTCATCTAAATAAGTTTCAACAAGTTCAGCATATCCTGTCTTTTTAGCTTTTTCGACTAAGTGTTAAGTCGCCATTAACATTTCTAAAAATGTTGGGAATGTCGTTTCCCTTTGTTGCATATAATCTAAATAACTCGATACGTTCTGAATGCCAAATTTATAATATTTCTCTTGTGGATCAACTTGTACTAATTCATTTGTACAATATCCTAACCAGTGATCATGATATTTCCAATATTTTTTCTCTATAAACATTTCGAATAACATTTTGACAGTATTCAACCATTCTTCATTATGATCAATTTGATAAAGTCTTAATAATGCTAAAGCAGCTTCACCATCATAATATACAATTCTGAATTGTTCTTTAGTCGTTAGATCAGGATAATTTAATACATGAATCGTTTGTTGTTGATCATCAATCATCGTCAATATCCCTTTAGCAACTTTCTGTGCAGCTTCTAAATATTGATTTTTCTCAGGTACGTGCTTTAAATATTCACAAATCGCGAAGATAAATGCAGCATTTTGACCTAATTTGATTTCATTCACACCTTCTGTATCATCAAATATATATCCTGCACCATCAACTTCATATAAATAATACTTGATTAAATAATCAATCGCCTTTTTTACAATTGTGACATCTTCATTTAAATAACTCAGACCTTCTATTAATGCATATGTTGAAGATGAATGACGTAAATTATTATAAAATCCTATTTCTTTATCAAAATGTGGAAAATAACCATAAATATACTTTCCGTTATCTTGAATTTGATTTTTCAAAAAGTGAGTACTTGTTTTGATTAATCGATCAATTTCTTCATTAATATTATCTATTTTCCTTAGACCTTTACGATATCCCTTTTCTTCTAATTCTATAAGTTTATCTTTTTCAATAAAATAGCTTTTCGTGTAGAACTTATAAACATCTTCATTTTCATAATTACGGTGTGTGAAATATTTTCTTATTCTTTTGTACTTTTTAATATAGTTGTTAATGTTCTTCTCAGACATGAAAAGCTCTTTACTATTAGGTTCAGGTCTTATAAATGCATTAGTATTAATTTCTTCAGGTAAGAACGCTAACTCCCAATTATTATCTAATGAAAAGCCATATTCTACATAATTTCTACGTGTATGAGTTAAATCATGCTTTAATTGTTCATATTTAATTTTCTCAATTGAAGTAACGAAATCTATTTTGATCCATTCAGCATTTTTACCAGTATTTTTTCGAAATGATTCGATATATTTTTTTATATTTCGTTCAGCATTATTAGCTTTAAACATTTTTACTATAGCCTTTTGGGAAGGATGACCAACACTAACAAATATTTTTTCTATATCAGAATTACTATTGAATAAATTCTTTAGTTGATTAGATATCTCCATACTTTACATACCTTTCTGTATTAACTTTTACAAAAACAAGCCTAAATCTGTTTTATTAATGAAAATTATGAAACTACCCTAAAAATCATAGAGGCTGGGACAAAAAATTTGCCCCAGCCATAAAATTTCATTTATATAATTCTAGTTATTTTCTTTGTTGTCTTTTTTGCGACGACCAAGTAAGAATAATGATCCAATTCCAGCAAATAAACCGCCGAATAAAGCACCGTTATTTATTGGTTGTTCACCAGTGTCTGGTAATTTCTTATCATTATTTGATTTATCATGATCATCTGTAGTTGCAGCTTTTGCAATGCCGTTTCCATCATTGTTGTTTGAATCAGTTGAACCCATTCCCATATCTGAGTCTGAATCTGCATCTGAATCAGAGTCCGCATCTGAGTCTGAGTCTGAATCTGAGTCGCTATCTGCGTCTGAGTCAGAATCCGCATCTGAGTCACTGTCCGCATCTGAATCGCTGTCCGCGTCTGAATCGCTGTCTGCGTCTGAGTCAGAGTCTGCATCTGAATCAGAGTCCGCATCTGAGTCACTGTCTGCATCTGAATCGCTGTCTGCGTCTGAGTCAGAATCCGCATCTGAGTCACTGTCCGCATCTGAATCACTGTCTGCATCTGAGTCACTGTCTGCATCTGAGTCAGAGTCCGCATCTGAATCAGAATCTGCATCTGAATCACTGTCTGCATCTGAATCACTGTCCGCATCTGAGTCAGAATCCGCGTCTGAATCGCTATCCGCATCTGAGTCAGAGTCTGCGTCTGAGTCGCTGTCTGCGTCTGAATCAGAATCTGCGTCTGAATCGCTGTCCGCATCTGAGTCACTGTCTGCATCTGAGTCAGAATCCG
>ERZ1023497.61-NODE-61-length-53910-cov-84.795804_pt1 | contig 53910 bp, 70 predicted proteins | sample MGYA00380543_ERZ1023497 | MGnify/ENA primary metagenome ERZ1023497 (study PRJEB33173, sample SAMEA4830384) | metagenome | study: EMG produced TPA metagenomics assembly of the PRJEB25223 data set... | reverse complement strand
AACTTAAATACCGATAGGTATCAATATCAAAATATCTATACGGGAATGTATGAGAAAAAAACTAACTAAACTATTTTTTATTTAGATAGTAAATAAATGATAACAGTTCTCAATTAAAATTTCAATAGATAAAAAAACAGCCACCCAGTAGGAAGCTGGATGGCATCAATCATTAGCAGATTTGTAACGAAAAATATTATTTACTTTGGAGATTCTATTAATTAAATACCCACTTAAAATATTCATAAACACAAATAGTCAGAATTTTAAATTTATTTCAATACAAAAAAACCACCCCGCAGGGTGGCTAAAAAATAATTGAAAATTTAATTGGAAAGATAATAAGAAATTATCTATTTAGAATGTAACATAATAAGGCTATTTCAAAAAGTGATTATTTGTAAATAAGAACTTTTAACATAAAAAAACAGACACATAAGTGCCTGTCCGAGATATAATATAAAGATTTAAATTGAAAAGTATATTTGTAAGGCTATTTTTATATTATCAGAATATTCTATACTTTTCAAGAATAAATAAAAACGCCCCTGCAAAGAGGCGTTTTAATGGAATTATTATAACTACAATACAGTGGAGGGATATCCAACTTGCTATACTCTTAACTGTCTAATTAACGATGTAATATCGACAGCTATTAAATGATAACGGTTCTCAATTAAAATTTCAATAAAAAAATAAAAGAGCAGACACGGGAAATGGTGTCTACTATATGCCTATAAGTGTTGTAACTGATATTATAATATACTAAAATGTTTTAACCTTTTTCAATTTATAAGCATTAGAAGAAATATTAGGCAATGCGTACGGTGAGATTATATGAGAACCAGGATCATAAATAGATTTTTTACTCGCTCCATATTTATAAGCTTGATAGATTATTTTAGAACAATATGTTGGATTTTTCTTAGATAATTTTGTGTTTATTCCATATTTGTATTTTTTTCCCTTATAGTTTTTGATAGCCCAATTTCCAGCTTTTGTTCCTGCCCCTGCTTTTTTAGACCGATAAACTTTCACCCATTTTTTGCCTTTCCCATAATCTTTTTTGAAAGAGGCGAAAGACTTAGTGCTAGGATGTGCACCGGAACCAGATATATGTAAAACTGTCTTACTGCTAATAGCAATAGCAGCATGACCTGTTAAACCTTTAGAACTCGTACCATTTGTTATTAATACATCTCCTTTTTTTAATTTAAATGATGACTTAGCATAAGATGTTATTTCTTTTTCACTTTCAATGTTCTCTTTTTCAGTTTTGTCCTCTTTTAAATATTCATTCCATTCTTCTTCAGAAACAGAATCATCGATAATATTCTCGCTCTTTAATTGGTTATAATTTTGTTCGTTTTCTTGTTCTTCTTCTGCTTTAGCTATATCTACGAATGTACTAGAAAGCGTCGAAATAAAAAACAATAATACGACAAATGAATATAAAAACTTCTTCAAAATATGTACCACCTTTAATTTTTTAGAAATATATTATTATAGGGTTAATATATCACTTTATATATACTATAATAAAATACGAGTAAATAAAAGGAGCTATATAAATTATGAAAAAGAAATATGTAATTACAATATTAATTATTTTAATATTAATTTTATTGATTTTTGGTTTTTACAAAGGATTTAAGCACTATCAAAAAAAGGTAACTTTTGAAGTAATCAATCTTCAATTAGAAAAAAAGAACTTTGATGAGGATATAGTAAAGAAAAAAGAACAATATGATTCTAAAAGAGGAGTATATTACTATTCCATAGTATATAAAAAGGAAAACAATATTACCTACATAACAGAATTAGATGAAGATCCTACCGTAATGAATATAATAAGTTTCAAAAATAAAAGCCATGAAATCTATTCGTACCCTGTTGATAAACACGGTAATGAAATACAAAGAAATACTAAATATCAAATAGATTAGCACTCAATAATCCACCTTTTTATCATATAGGTGGATTTAATTGTTATATAATTACTTTGTGATTACGTAAAAAGAGCAGACACGGGACAACGTGTCTACTTCTTTTAGTAAGGTATACTTGGTTGGTTAGCAATAATACATTGCTAAAATTACTTATATCATAAAAAAGACACCTCGTAAAGAGGCGTCAAACATAGTTCATGTTATCTATATACTAACCCACCGTCAGTAAGTATAGACTGGCCTGTAATATAACCAGAATCTTCTGAAGCTAAGAAAGATACTAAATTAGCAACGTCTCTTGGTTCTTGATATCTCCCTAATTTTATTGCAGAAGAAAATTCTTCGAATGCATCTCCAGGCTCCATATCATCGTTATATTTAACCATTTCTTCGTCGATACGATCCCACATCTTCGTTTTAGCAACGCCAGGACAATATGCATTAACTGTAATACCATCTTGAGCTAATTCTTTGGCCGCAGTCTGTGTAAAAGAACGCACCGCATGTTTAGTAGCTGAATATGTTCCTAACATTTCATAAGATTCATGCCCAGCAATACTACATGCATTTATAATTTTACCACCTGTATTTTGTTTTTTAAATTGCTCTGCTGCGGCCTGTGTGCCAAACACTGTACCATAAACATTTACATTGAATAGTTTATTAAGCTGTTCTTCATCTATTTCTAAAAATGGAGAAACAGCATCTACTCCAGCGTTATTAACAAAAACATCTATCTGACCAAACTCCGTAACTGCAAACTGTACTAATTCTTTTTGTTCTTTTTTTACCGAAACATCACTTTTGAATGCGGCAACATTAAAACCGTTGTTCTTAAATTCTTTTTCTGTTTCTAAAAGGAGTTCTTCATTAAGATCTTGTATTATTAAATTAAAACCATCATTTGCCAGTCTTTCTGCTATCCCTTTACCTAAACCACCTGCAGAACCCGTAATAACAGCTGTTTTATTCATCATAAATCATCCTCCAATATTATAATTTTTTAACTAACTTTATAATATCATTTATAGTCTTTTTCATCTAAGAAAGCGCTTAGAATCTGTAACCTCCTAGTTTGTAAATATAAAATTTTAAATAAAATCGGTGGTTAAGCTCGTATTAAATTGGACGGTCTGTCTTAACTTCTTTATATCTTTTCTTTGAATTTTACCTAATTCAGTTTAATTTAGATTTATTTTTTAAAAAATAAATTATGTTTAATTCTTACATAAATTCAAACAACCAAGGAGAGTATACATGAATTACAAAAGTGAAATTTAAAAAATAGGTTGGAATAAAAAGGAAGTTGCTAATAGAGTGGAAAGTTTAATCGAAGAATAAATAATAGATTCAAAAGATGAATTAACTGACGATGTATCGACAGTTATTGAAAAAGAAGACAACAACCCTGTACTTAATGAATTTTTAAATAAATAAAAAAGACAACTTATCTTCAGGGTAGTAAGTTCCCTTCAATGCTAAAGGAGCCCTTATGAATAGGGACAGATATTTTTTAGCACATATTTAATATCCACCCAGTAACAAGTATGGGTGGTCTAATGACATTTTTCATCTTTTTAAATTATTGAGTAGCGAACTGAATAATTTAAAATAGCCCATGAACATACAAATGATAAATAGAAGAACACGTATGCTCTATATAGTCTATGTTCAATCTATCAAAACGTTGATTTAATTTCAATATTGATAATAAAAATAATATTTTTGATATTGACTTTTTAATTATGTACTCAAAAAATTTTATTTATAATATATTATTGAATTGTATATTATAAAATCAAAAGAGTGCTTTTGTATGAAATATAAATATGCAAGTAATAGAGTATTGAAATACCAAAAAAAATGTTTTGATATTCTAGTGGTAATCGAATTATTGTTAATTTTAGCTTGTTTGTTTATGTCAAAATAAGGAGCAACGAAATCGGATTCCCAAATAGTAACGTCATTTATTCTTTACTTCCATTATCAATTATGATTATAGGAGTAATAGGCTCTGAAATGTTAAACAGAATATCTGAATAGCAAAACACCCACCTATTCATTCAGGTGGATGTTTTGCGTATTTGTATAACATATTAATTAGTAATTAATATTAATCCTCCAATTATTGGAACTGAAACCATAGATATCTTTAAAACTATAGGGTTCAATTTATTAGTGAATTTCGCTCCAATATATGAACCAATTGAAGTTCCAAATACGACTTTAACTAATAATAGGAAATCAACATTTCCATTAATTATGTACCCTATGCCACCTATTAATGAAATTGGAAACATTACTAACATTGTAGTACCTACAGACAGTTGCACACTCAACCCTATCACCAACAATAAGGTTAATTGAATAAAAGCAGACGATCCAATACCAAACAAACCTGATATCATCCCTAAAACAAAACCGATTATAATGGATAATAGGAAACTGCTTTTAGAATATACATTTTTTTCATTACTTTTTGTTTTTATAGAGAGCTTTATCCAAAGAGTTAAGCCTGATACAAACAAAGCGCTAGCTGTCATATAATTCAAGTCACTTTGAGGTATGTGTTCTACTACGAAAGAGGCAATTAAAGCACCGATACCCCCTGGAACCCCTAATAGAAAAGCAATTTTAATATCAATATTTTTTTCTCTATAATGACTTAAAGAGCCAAATAAGGATGTAGACACTAAACCAATCAAAGAAGTTCCTATAGCATAATGAATAGGAACATTAAAAAAAACAGTAAGAACAGCAATAATTACACCTGCTCCGCCAGCACCAACAAAGCCTAATACCATTCCCAAAAGAAGCATTGTTAATACTATCAACATTATCCACCTCCTCTTTTTTCATTCATAAATTTCCTTAAATAAATATTAACATAATTTTAATAACCTGAATCACTTTAAATATTTGATTAAAAACATTATCTATGTATTAATACTTTTTATAAATGAAATATCATTTTGAAGAGTGGCGAAAAACTATGATAGTAACTCTTTACGGAAAAGAGATATACTGATTAACAAAAAATGCCACCCAGTAGGTAGCTGGATGGCTTCAATTATTAGCAGATTTAAAACTTAAAAAAGATAATTTCCTTTGGAGATTCTATTTAATAAATACTCACTTAAATTGTTCATAAACACAAATAGTCAGAAATTTACATTTATTTTGTCACAAAAAAACCACCCCGAAGAGTGGCTATGAAAAATATATTTAATAACGTAAGACAAGGATTGTGCTTACAAAAAAATACTAACATAAAAAAGTAGCCACATAAAGTAGCTACTAAAAACATATCATTGAGAAGCGACAATATGTCTAAAAACAATTGTAATCTTATACTACCACACAATTCTATTTAATAAACAAAAAAGATGCCACCGAAGTGACACCTAAAAATATATTGATTTGAAATTTAATTAGAGGATAAAGGACTATACACGTATAATATCAGAATTTTTTATATACTAAAACAGGGAAAATAAAAACAGCCACCCAGTAGTAAGCTGGATGGCATCAACTATTAGCAGAGTTGAAACTTAAAAATATAATTTACTTTGGAGATTCTATATAATAAATACCTTCTTAAAATATTCATAAACAAAAAAGACAGACGAATTAACGACTTCCCAAATTTCAAAGTAAGTTTCTAACTAAAATGACACGTATTTGACACGCAAAACAACCCACCTATTCATTTAGGTGGGCTTTTGCGTATTCGTATAGCTTTTCCGTTGTCTTTAATGTTAAGTTGTCTATGTCACGATTTCCATTTCTTAATGTTGATATAACAGATTGATTGATAAGCGTATTCTTATATATTTGATAACCAGTTATGTCGCTTTCAATTAGTTTTTTGATTGTCTGTTTGTATTTACTCATAATTATCACGCTCATTCTTTACTTAAATAATAAAAATAACCACAATCTTTTATTAGATTATGGTTAAAATATTCAGAATAGTTCGAAGGAATAGGATAGCTAGTTTCCGCTAGCTAATCTCATTATATATCATATATAATCCCTCGAAAAATTTATGTAAAATAAGTTAACATAAAAATAACAGTCTGCGGGGACAGACTGTTAAAAATATATCATTATCACACGTGGTAAAATGTACTAGTTTTTTTTACTAGCCAAGCTTAGTGTATGATGAAAAATCAATTTTTCAAAATTTGTGTTAATTTTACTAACATAGTAACCACCCAGTGACATGCTTGGGCGGCTTGATTATAGGTAATGTAATAAGAAAAATGCATGTAAACACATTCTACCTCGTTTAAATTATAATTAAACACAAAAAAGACAGCCGAATTAACGACTGTTCATATTTTATTAATTTACTATGAACTCCCAACGCCTAGTGTATTCTTATGAAATACAAACAAAACATATTAAAATGTCAATGTATAAACCTTATGTAGCACTACGTATTACCGATTTACTACCTATTTTTTTAGTATGTGCTTTGTTAGAATAAAAAGTATAATTCACTTTATAGGTAGGTCTTAATTTAGGACTATTTTTATCTTTGTATGCTTGAGCACTGTAATAAACTTTCTTTGAACCAGTTTGATAAAATAAATTAGCTATATTTGTTACCCATTTTACTGATGCAGGAACTCTAGTAATAGCACCAACTGTTACAGCAATAGAACCTACTGTTAATTTTTTTGCTGTATTATTACCACTATACCGACTACCGTATTTTACCCAATTCCTTTTCTTACTAGCCTCTTGCACTAAACTTTCATTTTCAGGCTCAGGTTCTGTATTTTGAACAATTTCTTGAACTGCGCTAGGATCTCCCTCATTAATTACTTCTTTTGCCTCAATTGCTTGAGGAGTGAATGTTGCGATTAAAAATCCTAGTACTAAACTACTTACAAACGTCTTTCTCTTCATAAAAATATGTTCACTCCTTATTCCTCTTAATTACTATGTCCAAATATATTGTTCCTACTAGAAAAACTAAATAGATAATAACAAAAGGTGTTAACCCAATCTTATCAAAAACAAATAATCCTAATGTTATTATGGCAATTAGCCATAGAATAACTCTAAATATGTTAGTTAGTTTCAAATAAAAACCTCCTTCATTTTTTGTATACAAGTATATTAACAATAACGACACCGTAAACTTATCAGAATTTTTCGTTATTATCAATAGTGAATAAAAAAACACCCACCCCATGACTAGTGGAGGTGGATGTGTTATAACCGAAGTATGTGTTAACTATATACAACTTAATATGCTTATTAGGTTTAATTAAAACCTGTTTGAATTCTAGTATAAAAAAGACACCTCTGTAAAGAGGCGTCTTAGCATACTAGAAGTGATTTTTGCTAATAAATCAAGCTATATTTTATATACAAAATTACTTACCAAATAGATTTTTCCATTGATTAATTATATTAATAGGATCAAAGCTTTCAACAATTTCTTACGGGATAAAAGAGGTACGTTTTACCGCCACTGCTTAAGCCTATATTAAAGATTAATTGCTATACTTGCTTCATTCTCAATCCCATAACGATTCTTGTTTATCTGTTGGTTCATAATCAACTAAAAAATATTCTATAATTTCATCTATTTCTTTTTTTCTAATATATAGAATTCCCATTATACAAACTGCAAAAATAATCATCTTTTTCATCTTAATTTCCCTCTTCCCCATATAGAACTTTATCGACAACTCGTTTAGTTGCTTGACCATCTTCTAAGCTACAATAATTGCTGTAAAATTCATTATATTTTTCACTGTAATCTGACTTAGTTTTTTCTAAATTCTTAATTGATTCAATTAATTCATCATTTGTAGATAATAACGGCCCAGGTAAGTCGTTATTTACATCAATATAAAAACCTCTTAATGTATTTTGATATTTTTCTAAATCATACGTAAAGAATAAAATCGGCTTTCTTAGATTTGCGTAATCAAAAAACACTGAGGAATAATCAGTTATTAACATATCACTCGTTATGTATAAATCATTTATATCGTTATATTTAGAGAAATCATACACAAAACCTTCATAACCAGTTAAATCCATGTTGTCTGATATGAAATAATGCATTCTTAGAGCTATAACGTATTCATCTCCAAATTCTTCACGCATTCTTTCCAAGTCCATTTGTAATTTGAATTTATAATTACCTGCAGAATGAAATTCATCGTCTCGCCATGTAGGAGCATATAATATAACTTTTTTAGACATAGGCAAATTTAATTTCTCTTTAACATGACGTTTATATTCGTAAGAGTAGTTATGTAATATATCATTTCTTGGATATCCAAAAGTTAACATGTTCTCTTTTGGATACATAAAGGCACTTTCAAATATCTTTTCACTATATTTATTAGCAGCGATTAAATAATCCCAGTTTCTAGACTGGTGATAAAAATCTTTTTTATAATTTTTATTAGCCGATGTGACATTTTCCATATCAAAGACAAGTCGTTTTAGAGGTGTTCCATGCCATGTTGATAAAATGGTTTGATTATCTTTTTTAAACAACCATTTAGGTTGTCGCATATTTAATACGAAATACTTGGATACTGTTATATAATAAAAATATTGCCAACCAAAGCGTTTTATTATTTTTACATTACTATTCTTAAAACTTTGCTCATCTTTAACAAGATCTTTATCATTTAAAATCCATACATGTTGCCATTTATCTTTATCGTTTTCTAAAAGATAATTAAAAATAGCTTTAGGGCTATCAGAATAATTTTTACCTAAAAAGCTTTCATATAAAACTGTATTTTCTTTGATTGGTAGTTTAGTAAAAAGGTTTTTTTGCAATTTCTTTTGTCTAAATCTTTGATTTTTAGGCTTAGAAAATTGATAAGTTTTATATCCTAATATTCTAAATTTGCTTAACATAAAAGCTTTTTTAAAGTTTCCATTTTTTATTGCATTAATTTCAAAGGCATGTCTCTTACTTAATTTAATCTCAGATGATGGATAGTTTAAAATCTTATGTAATTCTTGATATATTTCATAAATTCCTCTTTGCGATTCATTAAACATATCACTTTTAATAATCTTGTATAAATAGTATCGAATTACTTCAATTTTTATTTGTTTTGCTAAATTTAAATCAATACATTTATCTATGCCTTCTTTTAATGCTTTCACCCTTTGTAAAAGTTTATCTTCTCTTTCTTCTTGAGTTAAGGAAGGACTATTAATTGGATCGTTATGTATATATTTGTAATATAATTTTGTATTAGATTGAGCAATATAAGGTGTTTTATTATAAAGTTCTATTAAAAAAGGAATGTCATTGTATAATTCATTTTTAGTTTTAAAGGAGATTTTATTATCTATTAAGAAAGATTTTCGAATGATAAAACTATGTAATCTAAATTGATAATTTAATTTTTTTAAATAATTGTTAGGTTTAACCATGGTATATTTATGGCTCAGAATTTGTTTTTTAAACATACCGTTTATTATTTCTTTAACCTGTTTATTGTTAACTGGTATATTCGCTTCATTTAATAATTCTTGTAACTTATTAAATGATTCGCTATCAAAGAGAAGATTTTTATTTGTATTTAATGTTGACGTTTTATCTAAATTAGTTTTACTTATTCCAAATTTGAAAACATCTGTTTCTTCTTTTTTATCGTCAATCATTTGTTGAGCATAAATTAAAGCATTTGGATTTAAGTAATCATCTGCGTCTAGAAAAACTAAATATTCTCCAGAAGCACTCTTAATCCCTTTGTTTTTATAATCAGATATACTATCACTTTCTCTCATTTCAATACATTTAATATCCATTTCACTATCTTCACATAGTTCGTTTATTACTTTTGAATCATTATGTACGAATATAATTTCATAATCATCATATGTTTGATTAATCACACTATCCAAACAACTTTCTAGATATTTATGATTATACCATTTATTTTTATAAGTGATTATAACTGAGAAAATCAATATTCCTCACCGCTTTCTAATTAATTTTATATATTTTACGCATTAAAACTATTTCTAATTATAATATTTAGAATTATTAAAAACAATATCTTTTTTATTTTTTTTGATATTGCAAAATTTTATTTACTAGAAAAAAGACAGACACATAAGTGACTGTCTAATTTAAATAAAAGGGTATGAGTTAAATATTGGAAATTTAACTACATAGTACACTTTATCACTACCTATATATTAATCAAATTATTTGATTGTCCAATTTATTTCCAATCAAAAAAACCACTCCGAAGAGTGGCGCGTTGTATTTTTAAGAGCGATAGATTAGTTTTAGGATCTAATATATTTATATATAATAACATAAATAAAAAGCAGACACTGAGCAAAGTGCCTACTAAACTGAATAGAAAAAAACTACTCCCTTAATAATAAGTTTTAGTTTTACAAGTTTGTCTGAAGCACTTGTATAGACAGGTTAACATAGATGTGTATAAAAAACTATATCACTAAACAATTTAATTACTTTTATATAATAAACAAAAAAAGATGCCACCAAAGTGACATCTAAAATACTAATTCTAAAAAATATATACACAAGAAAGATAAGTATTATATTATCAGAATATTCTATATATTGCAATAGATAAAAAAAAACAGCCACCCAGTAGGAAGCTGGATGGCATCAATCATTAGCAGATTTGTAACGAAAAATATTATTTACTTTGGAGATTCTATTAATTAAATACCCACTTAAAATTTTCATAAACATTTTTAAAAAAACCCACCATAAAGGTGGGAACAGTGTGTATTTTGTGCAAAACATGCTCTAGAGCTCATATAAAGATAAGACTTCCTTTGTATGAGTGATTTAAATTTATCAGAGTATTCAAACTTTTGCAAGGATAATAATAAAAAATGGCCACCTATAAAGGTGGCTGTACTATATACTATATATTAAATTTATAACCTAATGGTTATTGTCATTAATTTAGCACATAAATAAAATGCATGCAAGGACATTAAACAGAATTTAACAGTAATATTTCAAAATTCCGTACAACTTATCTAATAATCGTATATATTTATAACTTAATTTGATAAATAAAAAACCACTCCTAAGAGTGGCTGTGAAAAACATATTTTGAAATATAGGTTGCTCAGGGGGCAACCCACAAATATATTTTACCACATAAATAAAAAGACAGACACATAAGTGCCTGCCCGAGATATAATATAGAGACCTTTTTGAAAGGTACGAAGTTCGTAACATTTATATTATCAGAATATTCTATATATTACAAATCATAAATAAAAAAGCACCCCCTGTAAAGAGGTGTCCAAGTAATTTACATAGAAAGTGTTTGTACGGTTAAGTCAGAAACGATACCGTGTAAGATAGAATAACATATAATCTATTTTATGCAAATCTAACTAAATGTACCCCATGCATCACCTGCACGTGAGCCGTTACCTGCTGACTCTCCTATAGGCATATAAACACGAGCCCCACTGTCTACAGTCCACGCAATCCAAATATAACCGTCAAAGTCGTATACTTCGTCATAGTTTACAGATTGACCAGTATATAACATGCCTGCAATTTCCCAACCAGTCCACGGACCATTATATCTTGTATAGATATTAGTTGTTGCTGTAAATGTTCCTTTCTCAGGTTTCCACAAAATATTATGTTGATTTCTACGCCATTTATTACCGACTTTTTTACCTTTATCTTTGACTGGGTTTTTCTTTTGCTTATCAGTAGGTATTGTTACACCATCTGTAACATTATCTGGCACACCAACATCTAAAGTTGGATTTTTATAATATTTAGTGATTTCTTTAATGAAGTAATCTTGCATCTCATGTTGCTTTGCTGTCGAAGGTGCACCACTAATAATAGGGTCAAAGTCCACATGCAATGCCATACTTCTATGTGGACATGCCGTCGCTACAAATTGATTGTGTAGCTTCACTGTTTTTCTATTAGGTTTTAAACCATAATACAACATATCAATGGCTGCTTGTTTAAATATTGCTTGCTCGTTTTTCACAAAGTCTTTATTGCTAGCACTCATTGAATCACAAACTTCATAACCTAAATAGTGACCATTACCATAACTATCAGCCACATGCCACGCAATACGAAATGTATCAATAGCTCGCCACATCGTCTTTCTATCTCCATAATAATGAGCAACGCCTCCCTCATAACGAGCCACAGATGCATTACTCAAACGATTATATTGCTCTTTAGCAGAAATACTATCAGCTGTATTGTGAATAACCACACCATCAATAGAACCTACACGCTCATTCATTGTATAATTAATAGAATGATTGATTGTTTCAATTTTTGTTGATTCTGTAGTAACGCCTTTTTCTGCATCTTTATATGGCGGGCGAATGACACCTACAAAATCATCATACACATGATCTTGAATAAATGCTGCAGGACTTCCATTGTTTGAAGCGTTATACCAATTTTGGTCAATGCTATCAAATAAATATTGATTCGCATTAGTAATCATACCTGTATGTCCATAGCTTCCATCATCTAATACAAAAATATCTCCTTTTTGTGGGATGAATTTTTTCGTGTTTTTAATAACTTGGAATCCTTTCGGATATTTATAATCAATAAAATCAACTGCATTACCCGTTGGGTGTACATCAAAATGTGCTTTTAAGAATTCTATAATAAACGTTGCACATTGAGCCCCGTTTGATTGTCCAGCTGTTAAACTTTTACCGATATTTTTTACTACCCAGTTAACGGCTTCTTGTTTTTTCATTTAAAAATACCTCCATAATAAAAAGCCGACCGTTAAGTCGACTTAATTAGTTTTATTTTTTAGGTTGTTTTGCTTCGGCTCCTCCACCGAGTTTATTTGGATTTTTACCATTCTTATTCTTGAAAGTTTCCCAAATACCTGTTGCCATGAGTCCACTTATTAACCCTGCTAGTAATCGACCTGCTACCGATAACTCACTTACAATTTCTGGAATGAATATCGTAATGCCTCCAATAATTAAACCGACTACCATTGATACTAATGGTATAAAGTTCTTCGGCACTTTTTTTGTACGTTTGATAACTTCCGTTAATGCTCCTGTAATAACTGCAATGACTGCAGCAAATGCGATAATTTGTTCCATTTATAATTCCTCCTAATTAATATAAAAAGGCCGTCACTGCTCTGTGACGACCTTACTTTTTAGATAATTGATTATTTTGATGGGTATAAAATCGGTCTTCGAATTTATCAAAACGAGTATTTAAACTATCAATCTTTGAACTAACTTCTAAGATAACCTTTGTATCTTCACGTTGTTGTTTTTGTTCTTCTTTGATATCTCTTAATGAAGTGTTATGATCTTCTACCTCTGATTCTATACGTGTAATTCTATTTTCATTATCTTTCTTGTCTTTACTTACTTTAAGAAACAACCCAACAACTGTTACTATCATGGGTATAACTGTAAAGACAATCCAATAAGTTAGTTCGCTTTCATTCAACATTGAACCTCCCACTTTCTATAATAAAAGTCACAAGCTATTCAGCCTGTGACTCTGGATATTCCTCACCTGTAATTTCTTCGTACTGCGCTTTATCTATAGCATCTAACTCCACATAAGTTTGAATATCCTCATTTGTGTAACAATTGATGTCATAAAAGTATTTAATAGATTCAAATCCTGGATACATAATTTATTCTCCTTTCAATTTGGCAAGTTCAAGCATCGTGTTGGCTTGTTGTTCTTCTAACGCTTGCATACGTTGTTCTTTTTTAGTTAACTCTTTTAATGTTTCTGCTTGTTCACTTTGGGTTTTTACTAATTGATTCGCTGTCTTTGTCACCTGCATTTGTGCTTGTGCTAACATGTACTCATTGGCAGAAGGGAGTCGTTGGCTTTCTTCTTCATCTGTTTTACTAGATTCCCATTCTTCTTTAGTAGCTCCCACCCACTCGTTTCCATTAAAATAGAATGGGCTATATATACCTTCTGGAGGAGGTGTTTCAGTCCACTCGTCTTTTGGATAGTCATATTCGCCATCTTCATTTGTAAAAGCTAAGAAAGGCGTACCATCATATAGATATACTTGTTTAAAATTCATTCTTCTTTCCTCCTATTCTTTCCAAGAGTATTCTCCATAAATGTAACCTGCTTCATCCCAAGATGATGAGTCGCCATTTATTAAGAATTTAGCTTCTCCATTAGGTCTAACTGTTATATAACCACCTGACCAATTAGTTGATGTTGGAACTCTTACAGGGAATGAATGCGCGTTTTTAAAAAGATTACTAGGCAATTGAGCAATCACTTGGCTTTGCTTTAGGTTTTTGCCATTAAACCTAATCGTTTTCTCTGTAACACTGCCTCTCGTTTCGATTCGATACGCACAATCAAAACCATTATCATCAGCGCCTTTAAATGCTGTATTTGATGTTGCGCCATTAATTAATTTAAATGGAATCCAACCAGTGTCAGATTGTTCAAACGTAATTTCTTTCCATTCTCTCCACGCACCGTTAGTGTGAAGTGTCGATACAAACATTCTGTTATAGTGATTTTGCCTATACGTGAATTGTTTTCTACCGTTACCACTTGTTGTTACATCTAACGATGCTAAATGTCCAATCTTCATGCCTGTAAAATTAGGTATTTTACATAAATCCCAATCAGTATCAGATGATGTTGAAAATTCATATAAACCTGTTGATAACGTAGTGATATCAGTGTTTGTAATACTTCCCAACCACTGTCTACTCCCATCATCATTAGTTAACTTACGTTTTTGCCAGTCTAAATTTTCTATTTCTTCCTCCAACATATCAGGAGACAAAAAACCATTATCTTCAACTGTCTGATTAAATTCAGAAACTTTATCATCTACATGATCTGTAGCTTCTTTTGATGTTGATGCTATCGTTTCAACTGCTTTATTAGCTTTCGCTTCCACATTATCCTGTGTATCTTTAGCTAGTTTTTCAATTGTCTCTACAGCATTATTTTTTGTCGTATCTAAAGTTGTTTTAGCCTCTTCGATATAAGCCTTAACATCTTCTGAACCCTCTGCAACAATAGCGTTTAATGTTTCAATACCTTTTTGTAATACGGACTTCATTTCAGCTACATAATCCTCACCGTTGGCTATTGCTTCTTCAATATCTAAAACACGTTGCTTAATTCTTGTCTTAAGTTGGTCGAACATGCGAATATATTCCATCTTAGTGAACGCAGAGATTTTATTGATAAGCGCATCTTTGACTTCAAAATTAAACTCTCTGAACACGGCAACTTCATTATATTCTGGTTTATTATCAACGTTATTCACGCCAATATAAACTTGTCCTCTTACTTTAGTAGATGTACTAGCTTGTAGAAAATCTTTATCTAAAGTAATCGTCACTAGTCCTTTGTTTGAATCTTCAACTTCTAATTCAATCACATCTGAAACGCTACCGTTACTAGATTCAAAATAAGCGTAAGCTGTTAAGTTATTCTTATGAATTAACAAAGGACCTTTAGTATTGCTTAATTGAAACCTTAATATCGCTGTATTTTCATCTAAATTATAAAAACCAACCCCTAAATCAGAGATTGGTTTTAAATAAGGTTCAGATTTTAATTTAAATAATGCTTTTTTATCTATGCCATTCGTCACAATATCACTCCTTATTTTACTAATACGACAGCTACACCGTATCCTTTTTCACTGTCATAAAGTGTTGTTACTTCTAAGACTCTATAAAAACCATTGTTGTTATCTTTAGTACCAATACCTTTATTAGGCTTAATATAGTCATTAACAGCTACCGTTGAGTCAATACGTGTATACACTTGACCCATAAGCCCCACGACATTCCATTCAGGTCTTTCTGCTCGAGATGCATATGCTTCATCTTTTTCAGTGTAATCAGGATTAGGTATTTCTACTTCAACTTCTTCTGAATACCATTCACCTTCATCATCTTGCCATTCTTTCGTTTCTATTCGAGTTTGTGTTACACCAAATTCATCTTTTAAAAACTTGTCTTTATGGTGGAACATCGCATCACCAAGAATAACGCCTGCAGTTCCTGAAATAATCCCGATAGGTGTATCATTTGAGTTAGCTTTTCGGATATATCTTCCGTCTAAAGTAACCATGTAACCGTTAGGGATCTCTCTGCCTGATTGAGATTCGAAATACTCTGCATAGTCACCAAAATTATGACCTGCTGTAATTGTCCCTTTAGCTTTAACGGTTCCTGATGTGCCTTTAACTTGGAATCTCGTATTTTCATACTTCGGTCCACCTAAACCATAACCCATAGCGAACATATAATTATCTTTTACTTCAACGCCACGTGAGTTAACAATTGTTTGTGAATAATTGCCTTGGGATGTCTTGGATTCTAATGAATTCATTACGCCACTACGAGAACCTCGTGCTTCTGATTTCATACCAGCCCCCAGTAACCACGAACGATCACTATACGCATATGATTCTCCAGTAGAAGCCAATACAACTGAACGTTTTGAAATAGCGCCTGAACCTGTTGAACCTGCCACTAATCCTCCACGTAATGCTGTAGGTACTTCTTTATAGTTTTTCTTCATGATAACCGCACCGTTTGTATAATCTTCTTGTTGAACACCCATAATTGTTGTAGTTGAGTTATACATTTCAATAGCATTACCAGTGCCATTACCAATTAAATTTGCGCCAATAATTTTAGTATCATAAACACCTGCACCACCAGCAATACCAATATTATTAGAAGAATGATGAATATTAATATTACTAAACGTTACTTTTTTAGGTCTATTATCTCCACCATAAATTTTTATATCAGCTGATGCATTTTTAAATCCTCTTATATTGATATTATGAAGTTGAACATTTTCAGCCATAAATTGAACTGCTACAACTGGTGTCCCTGATGTATATGTGCCATCTCCAATAGCTGTGAAGTTTGACACTGACACATTAGTATAAGCACTAATTGTTAATGCTCTTGGTGTCCAACCTGGATATACTTCATTTGCATAAGGATAAAGGGAAACAATATTATTGAAAATAACATCTTTTGCTGTTTTACTCTTTTTATCTGTAGCAGCTCTATGATGCCCAATATGTCTTGCGACATACGAACGATTATCTTTATAGGAAATGTGACCATCAACAACTACCATAGTTGCAGCGTTAGCATCAGCATGTGCTTTAACTTCAACCCCACATTGGTTATTGTAAGTATTATTGTTTGATAAAAATACGTATTGGGAACCATCATCTACCTCAATACCATTACTATTACCATGATAGTTTTTAGTATCATGACACACATTATTTGTGATATTTATATATCTTGAATGGTGGGTCGTAATACCATCATCACCATGTCCTTGAGCTTCACAGTTATCAATATGAATATATTTGCTTTCTAGCGCTTCAGCGACTCTTACACCATCACCTTCATGGAAATAAGTATCACTTGCACAAGTAACATCAAAACAATGTAACAAAGCATCAACTGATTTAATGTTATAAGCATATCCATATTTAACACCAGCAAATCTTAAGTTTGAAGATAATGAACCGCCACTTGGTCCTGGATGATTGTATTGAACGCCATTACTTACATACTTTTCATCAAAGCGTCCTTTGTTACCGTCTATTGAGAAACTCTCATAAGAAATGTTAGTCGCTGTGCCATCCATTTCTTTGTTCGAGACTGCCACCGTTTTTCTTGGCGAATCATCGGATAATTTGATAATCGTAATGTCTTTACCTTCACCAGATAACACAGTGTTATTTGGTAATTTTAATCCATCTTTCACTTTGTATATTCCTGATGTCATATGAACATGGACATTTCCCTCGCCAAATGCTTTTTCAAAAGCTTCATCAGAATACTGTTCTCCTGTAGGATCTGCCCCATAATCATTAACATTTACTATGCGTTCTATTTTCTTATTAAGATAATTATAATTATCTTCTATTTTCTTATTCATATTATCGAAATCATATTTTGAACGTTGAGATAACAATGCGTGCCCTTCGCCATCTATCGCCGTGCGACTATCTTTAAGTTCTTCGATGCCATCCCCATTATGACCTACAACTAACCTTTCAATACGTCCATCTTGATATCGTAATTCGTTATGAACATTGGTTGATTTATAATCAATTTGTTTTGCATTATGTGCGTGTTTATCAGTAGATTGATGGTCTCTAATAATATCTATGACTTGCCCATAAAAATATTGCACATCTTTAAAATTCTCAACAACCATTTGTCTAAATTTTTGTCCTAAATCAATCGGGAAATTGATTTTTAATTTCATTTTCTTTGATTTCATCTTTTCACCCTTCCTATTCTAACCATGTGAATTCTTGATACACCCAATTCGTTTTGTTTTGGTCATCTGGGTGTACATAAGCCATCACCTTGCCATTTTTTAAGCATTCAATTGTAATTGGGTGACGATAGCCATTTTGTCTTGCGATAAAGGATTGATTATCCGTGACAAAACCTGTAGGTAGTTGTGCAATCTGCATCGATGCCCCTGTTATTTCGGATACATTCAGCCTGATTGAACGAACCACAAAATGTTTACCAATAAGGTCATTACCAGCTCTTACTTCACGAATGGCACATTTAAACCCTGAGCTAACAGCTTTGTTTTTCATGTCTGGCGGTACTTGATATTCAATCCACCCTGTATCGCCTATTAAGTCCGATAAGGTCTTATCATGAAGTTCAGCAGTTTTTTTGTTTTTTTCTATAACTTTTTGTTGGTCTTCGATTATTTGTTCCAAGTTTGAAATTTTATTATTGATTTCAATAAAAGGATTTTCTGAATCTGTATCTTTAACACCTAATAGTGCTTCTACATGTACTTTAGGAAAATAAATTTCACCGTTTTTGTCAGTTAAGTATCTATGGTTAATTTCAGTCATCTAATAATGTCACTCCTACAATATCTGAGTAATTTTCTGTCATAGAAATAGGCGACTCACTAAGTGAATCGCCTTTACTTTGTTTATTAAATTTTCTAATCGCTTTAGTTGTTTGTTGCTGCATTTTTAAAATGTCTTTAGGTGAATTACTAAAATCGACTTCTACTGGTTCATTAAGTAGTGGATGTGACACAGTAATTTTCACGACTTTTAAATCTAAATTAAAACCTAAGGGTTCATGAATAAAACGTATTTTATTATTTTCTTTAATATCGTCATTGGTAATGTATTGTTTGTCTTCTACACTACCAAGATAGTTTGTAGAAACTTCAACCGTTGGTTGATCGTTGAGTTCTTCTTTAAGCCTTTTACGTAATTCATCTTTATTCGTGATATTATCATCAAATATGGTAGGTGCTTCTGCAATGTCGCCGCCATCATAATTAGGTGATGTGTAATCGGCATACGTATGATAAGCATCCTTACCTTTAAGTTTAGCTGTTAAATTTAATACAGTGGACTTCTCAGTACCGACATACATACATGCCTCAGATTTTTTGTAATCAACACCCTTTTTCGCACCTTTAAATATGGCTTTAAATGTGTGTTTGCCTTTCGATAGATCTTGCGCAATCACAATTTTTTCACTTTTCGCGTTTTTACTGTAACACTCATAAGTGTCAATTTTTTCACCATCTAAATAAATATCGAGTATGCCACCTTTAGACATTTTCTTTAACGTCCATTCAAGGGTTTCATTACCATGTTTACACTCGAATGTTTTCGTATAACTTGCGCCTACTTTTTCTGTACGCCAAGTCCCTTCTTTAATAAATGAACCTGAGTAATTTAAATCTTTAGGTTTAATTGGATTATAATTTTGTGTTTCTTTTTTAGTCTTTTTCTTACCGTAGCCTTGAATATAATTAAATATATCCGTAGTCGTCGTTGTTACTGTAGCTTCACTTGAATTGTATAAGTAAATCAAAGGTATGTCGGACATTTCGTAAAAGGTTGCTTCATCATAAATATAATATTTTTTATTATCAGCGAAATAGATATAATTAAATAATTCTGCACCTTCTGATACATGTTCAACTCCATTTTTACCACCTAAATCATCGACAGGTACACGTTTTTGAAATTGACCTCTAATTTCATATTCGAAACCCAATTTATTGCCTTTAAAACCAAAATCAAGATATTGTTCTAAAGTCATAGTCGGTGTACTATCGTCTTCATCTTCATCACTACTTTCACTTTCGACATCCATATCTTTTTGAATATAATGCTTTTGAAACTCCATAAAGATATGTTTAGCTACAACTTCATTCGTAAGTTTAAGACCGTCATATTTTATAAATGTTGATTTAATGACGTATAATTGCCCTTGCCATTCTATAAAAGCTTCATTAACTAAATAATCAAATATATCTGCGTTATTAGACGTTTTATATAAAGTGAAACTAATCGAACGCTCATTATTCTTTTCATATTCATATTTAAAAGAACCGAAATCAAAATCTGTGATGATTTCTGCAAATGTATCTTTTTTATTTCTTAAAACTAATGCATCCAAGTTATTCACCTACTTAAATATAAACGGGAATATCCATTGAGTTGTTGTTTTACCAATATTCTCGCCTGTAATTTCAATATCATTAAAACCTTCTTTAAGTGTTACCCATTGTCGATTTGTATCAATGCCCACACGTTGATTATCAAGTATTGGGTGTACGCCTTTTAATATAAGTTGTTGGTTTTGTTTAATCCCTTTTTTATAATGAAATATATCACCTGTTGTGTGATTAATAATTTTAAAGCCTTTAGGTGCATCAATATTAATCAATAACTTGAATTTATGACGTAACAACGGATTGATTGTATCTGAAGAACCGTTGTAAATCCGAAAACTTGTTTTATCGTGTTTATATTTAATGTCATCATCTGCCAATAAATCGACACCGAATTGCCAATTACCATTTGATAAACTGTACTCATCTGTTTCTTTTACAGTTTCAGCATAGCCATCTCGACAACTAAAAGTCATATCAAACTTAATGGCTGAGAAATCTAAATAATCAGGATTTACATCTGGGTTATTCACACGATATTTCAACCCTGGATTATCTGACGTGATGATGTAATAGGGTTGTCGTCTAAAAAACAGTTGTCTTAATTTTAATTCTGCTAAATTACGGTCATTTTCATCAATACCATCAAAACCACAACTTACTTCTAAATTAAAAGGTGCGAACGTGGCTACTGTTGGTATCTCGCCGTCCACACCTTGAAATGTGTTACTTTCATTATTTTCATTTGGATATGAAGCTTTAGCTTCTAAGAAAATGAAATTAGATAAGATATCGTTGATATCATAAGTCCCTTCTTGGGTTATGATTTTCATCCATCTGTCCTCTATCATATAAACCTCCTATTTATGATAATCCTTGACTAAAGTTGTCTAAATTAGCTTTACTACCTAACAATTGACTAAAGATATTCATAACATCATTTTTACTCATGTTATTATTATTGCCACTTAACAACTTAATGATTGTTTGTTGCATACGATTGTTAGTGTCATTCAATTGAACAACTTGTTGTAGTAGTTTTTCCATCGTTGAATTATCGTTGTTCACTGTGACATTTGCGGAACCATTATCCATGCCAATCGCTGTCATTGCTTTTTCCATCAAGCCAACAGCACGATTACGTTTAGACTTATGAAGTGGAATGATAGCTTCTGCTCTATTACGTTCACTGATTTCAGCTAGTTTATGTGTTGTAGAGATGCCACCATTTTCATATTTTCTTGCGCCTGTTGGTCCCCAGCCAGTTAAACCACTTGCCATTCTTGATTTCCAAGCGCTCAAATTACCTCGCCAGGATTTATTGTTGAAAAATGCTAATAGTTGATCATAACCATTTTTTATATTTTTGTGCCCTTTAACTGCATAAGAACCAAAAGTACCTGGAGTATACTGTAGTAAGCCTTGAGCTTCATTACCACCACTGTTTTGGTCTTGAACTTGTTGTGTAACGCCTGCGTTCCCATTAGATTCAGTATTAATCAACGAAATAACATCTTTTAAATCTGTGCCACTTAGAGAAACGCCCATACGTTTAGCTGCTTTTTTAATATCACCTGACCATTTTTGAGCTGATTTGTTTTGGCTTCCGCCACCTTTTAAAGACTCTAACCACTTCTTAGGATTGACGGCCGTCTCATTGGAAGGGTAACCTTTCATACGTTGAATGTGTAAGTGAGGTGTTGTTGAGTTACCTGTACTACCTGATAAGCCAATTACATCACCGGCACTTACTTTTTGTCCTTTTTTAGCAATGATTTTACTCATATGCATGTACCACTGATACCATTTACCACCAGGCTCATCAAGTGTGATTTGATTACCACCTCCACCTGCAACTGCACCTGCTTGTGATATCTTACCGTCAGTTAGCGCCTTAATCTTAGTACCCGTTGGCATACCAAAGTCCATACCATAGTGTTTACCACCATTGAACATTAAGCCACCTGTATAGTTACCAAATGTTTGTAGGACAGGGTGTTTTAATAACCAACTAGCGTCACCATCGCCACCTTCAGCTTCTGTAAACCAGTCTTTAACTTTATCTACCAATGAAGTTTTTAAGTTTTTATAAGCAGCTTTAACTAAATTAACAGTAGCGTTATCGCCACCGCCGAAGTTAATGCCTATACTATCCATGACTTTGTTCACTAATTTACCTGGATGTTTAACATATTTCCAAACATCTCCGATTTTATCGCCAAGCCATGATGCACCGTCTTTAACTTTTTCTAAGCCTTTACTTCCTAGGTCTTCAACAGTATCTTTAGCGTCGCTACCTGCTTTTTTCGCACTGTGATAACCATCAGATATTTTACCGCTCACATTTTTACTTATATTAGCTGCACCATCGATAATATCTTCGTACAAGTCTTTTTTGTTTCCTTTAGAGAAACGAGGTATTTTAGTTCCTGTACCCGTTGATAAGCGTTTAGGTATTATGCCTTGTTCTTGCAGTTTGTGCGTATGTCTAGCATTAATAACACCGTCACCTTTGCCTAGTCCAACAACCGTATTTTTACCTTGTGGCGCGTCGATTGAGCCATCTTTACGTTGAATGAGCTCTTGTGTACGTCCACCTGGTCCATTGCCTGGCCCTTTATCATTGACCATCGCAACCGTTGGTTGTCTTAAACCACCGTTTGAATCTGTAGAGAGTGTTGAACCATCATAAGTACCAGTAGCTAAACGGGGTATTTCCTCAATAAGTTTATCTTTACCTGTGATCGCTTTAGATATTTTATTCACGCCGCCAATCATGCCATTTAAACCGCCAATAGCTTTGTTGGCAACTTTTTTACCTAAATCACCTGCAGCTTTGCTCATATCGGCGCCGACATCTTTAATCCATTGTAATGTGTCACCTAGCCATTTTTTGAAACCTTTATAAACAGATTTGGCTTTTTTCCAGCCTTCGCCAGCAATATTACCGAAACTTGTTTTAGCTTTGCCCCACATGTTACTTACATTAGTTTTAACAGAACTATAAGCTTGACCGAAATATTTGCTTGTGCCTTTCCACGTTGATTTGGACTTATCCCAAGCAGTGCTCGCTGTATCGGTAAATTTACCTTTTGCTTGATTATAAACACCTGTCACTTTAGTTTTGGCTTTCTCATAAGTTTCACCAAACCATTTTTTCGTGCCATCATATGCAGATTTAGATTTATCCCATACTTTGCCAGCAGCGTCTGTAAATTTATCACGCGTTTTAGTATAAACACCTGTCACTTTATCTTTCGCTGTATTGTAAGTATCACCAAACCATTTAGATGTATTTTTCCAAATACCACGTGTTTTAGTCGTCGCTGTTTCTTTAGCTTCTTCGAGTTTGTCACGGGTTGATGTCTTCACATTTTCCCAGGTATCAGACACGCCTTTAGTCACTTTGCCCCAAATATTACCTGCTGTGTCCCAAGCAGAATTCCAACCATTTTTGAATGATTGTTGAATATTTTGACCTTTTTCACTAAACCAACCTTTGGTATTTTCCCAACTTTCACCGAGTTTGTTAGTAATCGATGACCAGAGATTACCGCCAGTTTCAAGCGCATTATTCCATCCTGATTTAATATTCGACCAAAGATTACCGCCTTTTTGGGAAAACCACGTTTTAGTTTCCTCCCACTTTTCACCGAGCCAACTAGTCAATGACGACCAAAGATTGCCACCAGTTTCTAGTCCGTTATTCCAACCTATTTTGATATTTGTCCAAATACTGTGACCTTTTTGTAAAAACCATGTTTTCGTATCTTCCCATTTTTCACCAAGCCAGCCAGTTAAGGAAGACCAAAGATTACCGCCTGTTTCTAAAGCATTGTTCCAACCATTTTTAATGCCAGACCAGATGTGACCACCTTTTTCTGAAAACCATTCTTTGCTACTTTCCCACTTTTCAGATAACCAACCTGTTAAAGAATTCCATAAATCTCCGCCGTTTTCTATGGCAATGTTCCAACCATCTTGAAGTGCTCCCCAGAATTCTTGACCTTGTTCAGAGAACCAACCTGTGAGTGAGTCAAATCCACCTTTGATATCTTCGCCAGCTACAGAAATATTTTCTTGCCAAGAAGAAACGGCACTACCAATACTTTCACCTGCAGCTTTGAATGGTGTAGCTATCCACTCACCAATATTACCTAAGCTATCATTGATAAGTTGTTTCCAATCCGTGTCAGTAAAAAAGCTTGAAATAGAACTACCTACATCACTCATATTTTCTTTGAATTTGTTGTAATTTTTACCCATTTCAGAAAACGCATCTGACATATCACCTGTAAATTTATTCCATTGTTTTTCTGCGTTGGAATATACTTTACCCGTTGACATATCCATATCATCTTCGATACCTTTGTTATTTTTTTGAACCGATTTACGTATGTCTTTCGTTTTACCATCAATAGTGTCTATGACCTTATCGTACGTTTTTTCAGCTTCTTTGACTCTTTTATCATGTTCTTTTTGGTCAATCGCATTATAAGCTAGTAAATCATCGGCTTGACCAATATCATTATCACGTTGTTTTTTAGCTTCTTTTTTCGCTTTTTTCTCTGCTTTGACTGCGTCTTTAATTGCGTCACTTGCTTGTTGTGTATCAATAGCACCTGTATTTGAGTTCATTCTTGATAAAATCACTTGTTGTTCTTTTTGGCCTTTAACTAAACTTTCAGTCGTAATACGAGTACGTTCATCTAATTTAGCTTTCAAATCTTTTTCTTCTTGTGCTGTAAGTTTACCATCGTTAAACTGTTTGAGTTCTAGTTCTTCGATTTCGCGATTAAGATCTTGTAGTTTTTTAACCTTTTCATCAGATGCTTCTTGGTTCTTTTGAATCATATCTTGTTTTTCTTGAGCAGTAAAAGCCTCACTGTTTTTAAGCATATCATTTAATTCATCAGATACTTTTTCATTACGCTTTTTAACTTGTTTTAAGGCTTCTTCTCCACCTTTTTGTACAGATGTTTCAAGTTGATTGCGCATTTTATTCGTAATCTTACCATGATTTAGTTTAATATCTGATAAAACACGCGTTGTATCTTCTGAATACTTAACATACTTATCAAGCGCTTTTTCAGTTTCTTTAGATACGCCTTCACCTAAAACTTTAGTTGTGTCGGTTGCTTTATCTGAGGCTTTACCAGCTGTTTCCATGAATTTTTTAAAGCCATCGCCTGCTTTTTTCAATAAATCGTCATCATCTAAATCTTTATAGCCTTTTTTCATTTCATCAAAGAAACTTTCTTTTACTTGGCTACCAGTTTTAGAAAACCAACCGCCAAGTTTTTGAACTTGTTCAATTGTTCCACTAGTGAAGACTTTGATAAATTCGCCTATACCATCTACCCCGTCTTTAAACCAGCCGATTTTATCATAAGCTGTTTTAAATCCAGTTCCTAAAAGTGTTATTGCACCTAAGGCAATACCCAAAGGTCCAGTCGCAAATCTTAAGACACCTTTCCCTAAAGTCTTAACGCTTCCACCTAGGAATTTTGAAGACTCGCCTAATAAACTAAGTTTGCCATTGGCTTTCCCTGCTGATTTACCAAAGCGTCCAAACAAACCTGATGACCCTTTAGCGCTCTTACCTGAAGTAGCAATTGCGCCTGCATTCGCTTTTGTTGCTCCTGCATTAATTGCAGCTTCTGCTGAATTTTCGGCCATACGTCGGTTAAGTTGTGCATAGCCTTTAGTTGCTTTAGAAATTGCACCTGCAACCATTCCAAATCCTAAAACCAAAGGACCAGTAGCTGCTGCTACAACACCTAAACCTATTCCAACAGCTTTAACTGGTTTGGGTAGTTTTTCAAAACCTTCAACAAATCCACCGATAGTTTTAGTTGCCGCTACAACGGCAGGGGCAATCGTATTACCAATATCGATACCTAAATCGACAACTTGGTTTTTAAATATTTTCAGTTGTGAGCCCATCGTTTTATAACGTGTTTTAGCTTCATTTGTTAATGCGTTATTTTCTTTCCAACCCTCAGACCCAGTTTTGAGCGCTTTATCAAGCACTTCATGATTATTAGATAATCTACGGATTGTGTCAGCTTCACGAATACCCTTGATACCAACGCTATCAAGTGCTTTCAACACGCCTTTGGCGCCACCTTCTGTATTACTTAAACCTTCAACAAATGCAGATAATGCCTTTGTAGGATTCTTTTCCCAAACACTTGCGAATTCTTCGCCTGACATCCCTGCTGTTTTAGCAAAGTTTTCAAGTGTTTCTCCGCCATCAGCAGTAGCTTTTGTCATCTTATTAAATATTTGAGTCATTGCTGTACCACCAGACTCTGCTTCAATACCTACAGATGACATCGCTGCTGAAATACTCATAATTTGGTCACCACTAAAGCCAGCTTGTGCGCCTGCACCTGCTAAACGTTGACCCATTTCGACAATTTCTTTTTCAGTTGTAGCTGTAGTATTCCCTAAGTTAACAACGGCTGAACCTAATTTATCTACGTCTTCAATTGGCATACCTGCGGCATTCGCAAATCTTGCAAATTCAGTTGCTGCTTCTTCAGAAGAAAGATTGGTCGCCACTGACATATCTAACATAGTTTTAGTAAAATCAGTGATTTCTGATTTTTTAACACCTAACTGTCCAGCTGCTTCTGCTACACCTGCGATTTCAGTTTGTGCAAATGGCATTTCTTTAGATATTTTAGAAATTTCATCACTCATTTTATTAAGTTCAGAACTAGAAAAATCTGTTGTCTTTTGAACACCTGCAAGTGCTTGTTCATAATCAATCGCCGCCTTTGTAGCGCCACCAAACGCACCTGCAATAGGTGTAGTCAAATACATGGTCATATTGCGTCCTGCAGACTTAGCACTGCCCGCCATTTTTCCGTAACGGTCTGACATAGTATCTAGTTGCTTAGCATGTTTTGTGTATGAACTATTAGCGATTGTCTGAGCTTTATTGAATTGTTTCAGTTCTTGTTCAGCCTTATCAATACTTTTTTGTAACCCATTCATCGATGCTTTTTCATTATTCACAGCTTTTTCAGCTTTCGCTAAGTCTTTTGGATAGTCTTTGATTGTTTTAGAAAGTTTATTATATTCTTTTTCCGCAGTTTTAACTGCATTGTTTGATTGTTGATAAGAAGCTTTAACTTTTTTATTCTCTTCTGTAACGCCTTTGTTAGATTGCGTTAACTTCTTAACATTTGCGGTTTCTTCTTTATGACTCGCAATTAATTTTTGATGGACTTCACGTTGTTGTTTCGTCGCATTAGAAGCTTTTTTAATTTGTTCCGTAGAAGCTTTACCTGATTCTTTCAAACGTTTTTCAGCAGAACGTAAGTCATCGAGTTTTGTTTTTGCTTTGGCCTTTTCTGCGCTTAATACAGATTGTTTAGCTTTAGCGTTGTCTAATTCCTTATTAGACTTTTTCATTTCTTGATTAGACTTACGTATCGCATCATCTTGCTTCTTATGTGCTTCGGCAAGTTCTTTAACTTTTTGTTCTTGTTGTTTAATACTGTTCGACGCTTTTTCATAGGAGCTTTTAACGTTATTTAAATCATTTTTAGTCTGATCGTACATTTTCTTTTGGACTTTCATTTTATTATTCAGTCCATCAATGCGTGTTTGATACTTCTGTACAGACTTCTCAGCTTTGCCAAAACTAGACATATTCGCTTTCACTTCGGAACTCAATACACCCATTTGACGTTTAAGACCTTTCATGCCTTGTTCCACGCCCGTATTATCCATGGTGTTCTTTATCGCGTAACCTTGAATATTATCCATTTTATATGTACCTCCTTTCTTACCTATCCACCGAATAGTTTAATTAAGTCTTTACCTTTAATAACTTCTTGTTCTTCTTTAGATTTAGTTTTTTGCTTATCTTTTTTATCATCTTCGTTTAAAATCGATAACAATTGAAAATACGGTTGTGCCTTAACTTCTGTTAAAGTCCAACCGTAATGCATCATACAGAATCGTTGTAAGTCCCTAATATTTGATAAAATCTCTCTTATTGAGAGTGTTCTTCTGTCTTTCCCTCTTGGCTTGTTTCATCTTCTGAATCTTCTTCATCTTCGCCGCTGATTTCTCGAAATATTTCACCTAATACATGAGAATATGTTTTTGTACCCATGTTGTTTAAAACGTCCTCCTCTGTTAATCCTTGTTTTTCAAACAAACTAACTAAGTAATCACGTTCCATTTTCCTCACTTTTTTCATATCTGGTTTTTCTTTATTCACTTCTTTTTCGCGATTTTCCATCCATTCATAAAAACGTTCTGCTTCGCCCATTGTGATAACATCTTTTGAATAGCTTTCTACTTTACCTGTTTCTTGGTTTTTAATTTCAAATTTGATCATGTTATTGTCTCCTTAAAGTTAATTATTTTTGTATACAAAAATAGGCGACCGAAGTCGCCTTGTTTATCTATTCTGCTGATACATCTGCATCGTTTTCATTTGCTTCTACTTCTACATTATCGGGTTCTTCTGGTGCAGGTTCTTCTTCAGTTTCTACTGTGACAGCACATGTCGCTTTTTTATTGCCATCCTCGGTAGTAACCTCAATGTTAGCAATACCGTCTGTAATCGCTGTAATTGTACCGTCTTCATTTACTGTAGCTACATCTCTATTGGATGATGCATAAGCTACACCTTTATTAGTCGCAGTCGATGGCGCAACCGTTGGTTGAATGGTTTCTGTATCTCCGACATTTAGCGTTAAACTTTCTTTATCAAGGGAAACACCTGTTACTTTAATTGGATTTGTTTTAAATCCTGGTACCTCTGTTTTATCAGATTCGCCGTTATCGTTACTAAAAGCAGCTTGATACGTGCCTGCTTCATATTCTGTGTCTGCGTCCAGACCTTCAATCGTAACGTTAGCCTTGCCATCTTCACCACGTTCAGCACTTGCGACTACTTCATCATCTTTATAAATTTTTAAAATATCTGCCATTTAATAGCCTCCTAGTAATTTAATATAAAAACCCCTATTCTGCAGAAATAACAGCCGACTTACTTTTAGCTGTTATTCCTACATTTTGGGGAGCCTTAGGGTGTTTCTGTTGCTTCGTTATCGTTTGAATCTTCATTACTATTGTCCGAATCATCATCTTTAACGTCTTCATAACCAGGGAACACACTTTTGAATAATTCATCTGCACCTTTTTTACCAACGTGGTAACCATAAATACGTGAATTACCGTCAATTGTGCGCGCAATCCAATCACCTGTCAGCTGTTGTGGTTCTGGCTCTTCTTCTTCTTTCGCTGTTGTTTTCCATTCAATAGATTCAAGACTCATTGTTCCTTTAGTTAATGCACAATAAACAGGATCGCCTGATAGTAAATCGGCCGATTCACCAATTAATGCCACGTATGGTGCACGGGAAGCTTCACCAACCCATGAAGTGCCATTATCGTCCATATCACGACCTAAAACGGCGTCTAAATCTTTATCTGGCACGTTAAATAAATCAAGTTCTGACTGAACTTCGCCTGTTCCTTGTTTTTTAGACCATACAGTCTTATTTGAAGCACGCATTTCAACTTTTTCAGGGGCTAATCCTGAAATATTAAGGTTAACCGTACCACCGTGTTCATCTTTCCATGTCATTAATTTCTTAATTTTTTCATCTTCGTCAAAAATACCTACGTGTACTTTTTCAAATCCTACTACTGCCATAATTTTTCCTCCTTGAATTAAAAAGAACGCATCTATTCGACACGTTCACCTTTGTAATATTGGTTTTTAGGTATGCCACGATATCTTCGTGACATTACATATCTTTGTGTTGCTTTAAAATAGTCATCTAATTGTGATGATGCTTGATTTAAATTTTCATTTGATAGTAAATAACGAATCCGTTTGGTTATATCTATCGTTTGTTGATGGTTATAGGCTTCAACATCGACTTGAAAAAAATAGGTCTCCGATAGATATTTATCAGAAACATATGTGCTTGGACGATCTAATATCGGGGTTAAAACGACAAACGCATCACTCGTATCATCCACTTCTGTTACTTCGTAATAATAAATGCGGTTGTTTACTTCTGATGCGAGTATAGGGTCGTTAATAATGATATTCGTAATATATTTGAGTATATTCACTTTTTGTTCAACTCTCTTCGAATGATGCCACGGTATTTGGTTTGTGATGCATCTAATGTTTTGGCAATGACACCGTAACCTTGAGGTGTATACTTTTTACCATTACGTGTATAGCCATGTTCATTAAGATGAATGATATTTTTTCTTTCTTTAGGGCCTTCCCAATGAATCATAATCCGTCTTTGACCAGCAACCGTTTCAGGATTACCTCGCTTCATTTCTTGTATAGTCGCGCCTGTATCTCTAAAATCTTCAAATTGATATTTGAGTTCTTCTTTTAAAAAGTCAGATGCTTCAATTAATGCTTTATCATTCTTTACTTGCATTGCTTTTTGACCAAATTTTGCTTCCATCTTTTTCATTAACTCTTTTTCGCCTTTAAGCTTTACATCATATATACCATTGATTTTAGGTTTACTCATTTTCAGCTACCACCACCGTATTATAGCCTGCTTTCGGCTTATCAAATCTAATATCATATATGTTAAATAGTTGTGTTTCAAATCGATAATCTTCCACTTTGATTGTATGTTGATAATTTGGGATAAATTGTCGTTGAGCGTCTCTCATTATAAATGTAAAACCTTGGGTTTTACCGTTTGTCGTTAGAACTTGTCTGTCTTTAATGGAATTATCATATTTTTCAACTTTACAACTATAAACATTTTTTTCTTCTAAATCATCTGGATAAGGGCCTGTTTTAACCATGTCATAAAAAGTTAAGTACGTATTAAAGTTTTTGAATTGCACTTAAATCACCAAACTTTCAACTTAAGAATAAATGATTGTAAGGTTCTGTCATTAAATCCTTTATTTTCGCGTTCATACTCAACAAAACCACGAGTCTCATAATCACGCGAAACAATATAATTAATCGCTTGGCAATATAAAGGATATGCCTCATCACTATGATCGTATTGAGGCACACCACTTAAACTTAATTCAGACTTAGCACTTAGGATCATATCTTCTAACGTATCATTTTCGATGTCATAATCTATGTTTAACCATCTTTTGATGCGTAATAATTCATTTTGATTCATCAAAACCACCCCTATTCACCAGAAATAGAGACGGATTTCGCTCTCGTCTCTACTTCTACCTTTTGGGGTTTGTTAGGGTGTATTCGTGTCGTCAGAACCACCATCAACCTTAGCGATACGGAACGCACTATCTAATGTACGTTGTTGATCATACCAAGCAGTTAAGACGAATAGATATTCACCTTTTTTAACATCTTTATCTGTATCAAATGTTGTATCGTCATAATTAATACCAAAGTAATTAAAGTCTCCGATAATTGGTTTAACTGCATTATCTGTAAACACGACAGGCTTACCAAAGACTTTTTCAGCTGGTGTATCGAAGAAATTCGTTGTACCGTTAGATAGATCTCTTAAAATTTTCACATAGTCAGCATAACGCATATAAATTGTCGCATTATCACGATAATCTTCATGCAAATCAGCTAAAGCATTAATAATTGCATCATAATAATTATCGCCTTGTACTTCTTTCACATCTCCACTATAAAACGACATATGTTTTAATCCTTCTTTAGGATTTAAAGCAAAAGCGTCTTTACGTTCTTTATCAGCTAAACCTGAGCGTAATGCATTTTCTACCCAATTAACTAGTTCTACATCTGAACCATGGATAACAGTATCTGAAACAGTAGCTAAAACTTTAGACTTGTTAGTTTCAAATTTTACTGTATCGCCTTTTAATGCCATTTCTTTGGCAGTTTCAACGTCTGAAATAAAGTCATCGTCATCTAACGTATATGAAATACGTGGGATTTCTAACCCTTTAATATTAGTTAGACGCGCTTTTTCTCTCAATTGGTTACGCGCAAATGGTTCAGAAATCAATTCTTTTGATAATGTCGTTGGTAAGAATTTATCACCGCCTGTATCATTACCTGTCGGTAAAGCATGTAATAAGCGTTGTGCTTGTTCTGTAGGTTTACTGTATTCTTTAGGATTTAAAGCATATCTATAAAATTCAGCTTTCGCTTTAACTTTTTTATCATCTTCACTTAACGTTTGATAAACTGAAGTTTTTTCCATATCTTGTTGTGCTTTTTCAGCTTGTTTTTGTTCCACGTCACTTTTTCTTTTTTCTAAAATATCATATCTTTGTTGGAGAATATCTACATCTTTTTCAAGCTGTTTTACACTTTCAAACGCTACATTTGGATCACCAGCTTTTTGAGATAACTCGTTATTTTTATTTTTTAATTGTTCTCCTACTTCTCCTAGAGATTGTTTTAATTCGTATAATGTAGACATAAATATGTCTCCTTTCTATTTATAAAGTAATTTTAAATTTTCTGCATTTTGTTTTATTATTTCTCTTGATTCTTTTTCTACTTGTGTCATTGTTTCTTGAGGTGTCTCAACCGTATTATCTTCTTGAATATCTGAAACAGTTGTAATTTTATCAACATCTTTCTCAATGTTTTCAGGTACGTGTTTAAACATTTGATAACTATCTTTTGAAATACTGGCAGCTATTTCACTTGCACCTAATATTTCATCTGCTAGTCCTTTTTCTAATGCTTCATCTGCCGTTAACCAAGTTTCAGCTTCAAGCAATTGTTTAAGCTCTGCTTCAGATAAGTTCGTCGCTTTATCTAAATAAGCGTTATTACTTGATTGGTCTGTTTTATCTAATAAATCTGCCGTTTGTCGTAAATCTTTCGAATTACCTAAGGTCATAATCCAAGAGTTATGAATCATCATAAAGCTGTTTTTGTGCATAAAAATAGTGTCACCGCTCATTGCGATAACACTTGCGATGGATGCCGCTAAGGCATCAACATAAATATTTACTTTTGCTTTATGCATTTTTAACATGTTGTATATCGCATGACCTTCGAAAACATTACCACCCGCTGAATTGATATGAACATCTATCTCAGATACATCACCGAGTTGATTGAGTTCGTTTTTAAAATCGACAGCAGTGACATCAGTTTCGTCCCATTTACTTGAAACAATATCACCATAAATATAAATTTCACCTTTATTCTGGGTCTTCTTGTTCATCTGAAAGTAAGTCTTTGTCTTGTCCATGATTGTCACCCCCTTTCGATGTGTGTCTTTGTTCTGGTGGTGTATCAATTGGGTATAAGTCACCACTGATTAATGGAACATCGCCACCTTCAACGGGTGGTAGATCTTCCCATGACCTAATATCATTAACCGTATAATAACCACTACGTACAGCTTTAAAATAAACCTCAGCTTGTGTTTTACTATCTGCACGTAAGAACGATTTAACATTAAATTTGAAGTAATAACCCATCGTCCGTCGGTATTTGGTCAATAACTTGCGATTAAATTCTTCTTCATACTGCTTAATGATAGGTAGTAACGTATGTTGTAAATAATAACGGTCAAGTTCTTCATTTGATTTAAATGTCATCGCGTTATTCGCATTTAAAAATACCGATGGTATCTGAAATACATTCGCAATACGTTCCCTTGTTAAATTTTCGGTGGCCACAATATCCTCAGATACATATTTTTTATTTAGTGGGTCAATTTCCACCCCAGGTTCTTGGAATAAAACCCCGCCATTTTCTTCGTAGAATTCTTTAAAATTTTGTACAACTGCTTTTCGCTTCTCATCGGAGACGTTAGTCCCGTATTTAAGTACAAATGATTCCGGTTTCTCCATCTCTTTTAGATTGAAATTTCGAATGGCATTATCAAAATCAGTTGTATTCTTTAATACATCAACAGGACTAATGCCCTGAACCATATTCGAACCAACAATGTGTTTGAAATGCATCATATCTGTATTGTGAATGATTAGTTTATTATCTGTAGCTGCGTGAATACTGTAATAAACATCTTTTGACGTATTTTCGATTAGTATTTCAACGACATCTGGATTGATTAAATATAATTTATTGGGTTGATGATAAATATCACGTTCGATTAATACATAAGCATTACCTTTTTCATTTCGACATGTTTCAATTTGATTAATGAAATCAAAACTACTAATTGAGCCATTTGGCGTATCTGTAATGAGTAAAGAAATATCATTGGTCACTGATTCGTAGTTTTTATAAAGCTTAATAGGAATACTAGCCATTGAATTAGATAATTTAGTAATAGCCGCAAATATCGTTTCATTGGTTTCTAAAGTGTTATTAATAACACCCCAAAAGTTTTTATTACGCCAAGGCGAAAAGTCATAAAGCTTTTGTCTGCTTTGGTCTACCCAATTATCTATTAATTTTTGTTTCACCTTACTGAGTAAATTTTGTTTAGCGATTGCCTTCACCTCCTAACTCAGTAGTTCTTTCATACTAATAAACTCAATATTGCCATTACCTGCGTCTGTAACCACTTTATTCATAATGTCAGTGTAAGTATTTAATAACGCTGCAAAACCATCAATTTTACGATAGCGATTTTGTTTCGTTGGTAACCAATTATCATTACGATCTTTAGTTAATTGAACATTATTGATATACCAGCGCATCATTGGGTTATTATTAAAAATAACTTTGCCATCTAAAAACAACTCATTTAGGTCTTTTAAAGCTGGACTTAAAGTAATCGCGCCTTGTCTTGTTTCTTCTGTTTCAAAACCATAATTTTTTAATTCTTGATTGAGTTTAAAAGCATTCGCACGGTCATACGTTATTTTTTCCACAGGATAATATTGATTCATTTCTGTAATCCAATCATAAACTTGTTGGTAATCAACATATTGTCCGGGTGTTATTGTTAAATAACCTTCCTCTTGCCATTCTCTAAAGGGTATTTTTTCATTGGCGTATTTAACGCGCTCTTCTGGTACCCATGAATGTGAAATAACCGCTATATTACCATCATCTAAGGCAAAAGTAGCGCAAGCCGCAGTGAAATCTTGTGTTTCAGATAAATCATAACCAATCGTACAAGGTTTCCCTTTGAGTTCTTCTAAATCAATCACTTTATTATTTTTCTTAAGTGTTTCATAGTCTAAGAAACTCATTTCATCATCGTTCGCAAATATATTAAAGCGTTTCGTTATAAAATCCCCACGTTCCGCTGGAACGCGCTTCGCTTTTTCCCAATCCTCTTTCATCGTTTCTAAATCAATTGATACACCCAAATTGGGATTTGCTTTCGCCCAATTTTCTGGATTATCTAAATCATCTTCTTTATCTAAAGAAGCTAAGAAATAAAAAGTACGTTCATCTTCAACCACACCATTTAAAGTATCTTCACCAGCACCAACCATATCAACTAAAGGACCATCTAACTGATAACCCGCCGTTGTAATATAAACTAGTAATGGTTGCTTTCTTGATTGTCGAGAGTTTTTTATAACAGAAATCAATTTATAATCTTTGTATTCATGTATCTCATCAAACACACCAATATGTGTATTTAAACCATCTAACTTCTCACTATCTGCTGCTTGGGGTTCGATTTTAGAATTTGTTTTATCGTAATATATGGCATCTCTTCTTGGTCTGAAATTTTTGTTTAATTTAGGTGAAGCTTTTATCATCTTGGTTGATTCATCAAATAATAATCGAGCTTGTTTCATACCATTAGCTAGTAGAACAACATCTGCCCCGGGTTCGCCATCTTCTGAAGCACCATAAGTTGTTAAACCTGATATCAAAGTCGTTTTACCATTTTTACGCCCAACAAAAACGACGCCTTCTTTAAAGCGTCGTAAACGTGTTTCTTTATCTACCCAACCAAACAAAGAACCAATAATAAAATGTTGCCATGGTTGTAATATGAGTTGTCCGTATTCGCCTTTCGAAGGTTTACAGAACTTTTCAATAAATCTTATTGGTTTATGTCCTTTTTCTTCATCAAATTCCCACCGATGATTATCATTTTTGAGGTAGTTTAAATGCCTTTGGCATTCTTTTCTAACGTATTCATTCGCCGTAATATTACCTCTAACGACTTGTTGCGCATACCATGTGGTGAGCAATTTAGGTGAGGGTTTATTCAATACTTTAATAGTCACCAAAACCGTCCTCCTCTGATTCAACAATTTTTTCTCTTTGTGCTGCAGTTAATCCTAATGACTTTAATAAATTATTTAGCGTCTGAACCGTTTTTGTTAATTCAATACTTAATGGATTTTTAACTAAATTCGTAGCGCCTGCTTTATTCGTATGTTCATACATAAGCTGAGATTCTTCAAGTTCATCTCTTAATCGACAATAAAATTTATAAGTCTCTAAATAGAGATCTATTAAGATATCATCTGAAGTTTGATAACCATCGATATAACTGACTAATTGCTTTTTTGTTAATTCCAACTTTTACCCCCCTTTCATGAAAAGTTATTTGCGTTGCGAACGACGAAACTGTCCGCGGTCTCTTTATTTCTTTTTCTCAAAACAAAAACCAGGGGGCATCAAAGTTTTATCGTTCGCACTTTTCTTTCTACATTTTCTGTTGTAAAAACTTCCTCTTCATCTTTCGCATGAATTCTATTGTGACACTTTGAGCAAACACACATGAGATTATCTAAATCTAGTGCTTTTTGAAAATCACTTTTAACATAAATCATATGATGAACTAACTCAGCATCTGTATATTTATGTTTCCTTAAACACATTTGACACAAATGATTATCTCTTTCTAATGCCATGTGTCTCAATGTATGCCAGTCTTTAGACTTATATAACCTCTTGGTTTCCTTTGTTAGCTCATCACTATCTATTAATCCTTTGTTGTATATATACTTGCCATACCATTCATGTAACACTTGCATAACGTGTTGCTTATTGTGTCTATCACTAATGCTTAGTCTTCGCTTGCATTCATCTAATGATGTATCCATTTGTTTGTACTGTGTATTAAAGTGTGTCTCCACCTTGTCTTGTAATGTGTAAGATAAGTAAGTCGTAATGAGGTAGAGTGTACCCTCTGTTATTTGTTTAGCGTGGTCTATCATCTTGTTTCTTATGTCCATGACTAACTTATGTGCACTATCATTATGTTGTTGATACTGACTATTCGTTATTGCTTGCGTTAATGCAACATAATCGAATACTAAATCGATATCCTGCATAACTTCATTAACGTATGTCGTCTTACCACTCATTGGTGCACCGTACACAACTACTATCCTCATACTTATTCACTCCCTTACTATTAATCTCTACAACAAAAAGAGACACACCCGCGGAATGGATGTGTCTCGATATAATATAGTATTGTTTATTTATAATAAATCACTGGAACTTAGCGTATATTGATATTATATATCATGATTCAGTGTTATACATAATTACCTGCAAAGCCTGCAATCTCTGCATTTTCTGCATACTATAATTGTGCTTCCATATAAACTTTAACTATCTGTTTAATACGGTTATATATATTACGTTCACTAATATCTAATAGCCTTTCAATCGTACTTACCTTTTCCCCTCTCTTTAATAACTGAAGCAAATGGTAATTCTTAGGATTACTAACCTTATGTTCATGATCATCCACAAAAGAAGTTTCTGATATCAATTTCTTAAGTTGCCTATTGTTCTTGTCATTCATCATTACTCTAACCAAAACCTTATCTCCAGTTCCTCCTTGTGTTTTAGGCATAACAGATTCAATACCATATTGTGCAGTAGATGTACTATCATACTCATACACTTGGTCTTCAATTAGATTAGTTCTCCAATAATACCCTGTAATTAATTCTCTTACCTCTGATTCACTATACATCCAATTCCTCCATTTGCTATCTATTCAGGTTATTGTGTACATCTGATTCATCTACATATTATTCATGAGTATGTATGTTATCAGTGTTATACTTTTTCATTTGCGATCTTTCTCTTAATGATTGACTTAATTTTTTAGGTTCTGTATGTGTCTTACTACTAAGTTCTCTCTTAATCTCTTGTTGTAATAATATATTTTGTTTAGATAGGTTAAATATCTTCTCGTTCTTTCTGTCATTCAATACAATTAAACTAATAATTAACGCTATGATTAATATACTGAATACAAAGGTTAGAATTACCCACATGTTATTGTCCTCCTTAATATTTTTTCCATGCATCTATTTCATCGTAGCCAGGTTGTTCTACCATATCGTTAGCCTGTTTCTTCACAATAACTTCATATGTGATTGCTTTACTTAATTCATATAGTGCTATGATTAATAATGTTTTAAATATACGTTTCATTCACTCACTGTCCTTTTCTTTTAATTTAATAGAATATCCTTTTTCATCTCCGACTAAATCTTTTCCATATCTTGTGTTGCAGTTATTACAATTAAAAGCAAAATGAATAGGTTCGTTACTCAAATAGATATACTCATAATCTGTGTCCCAGCTACCACAGTTAGGACATTGCATCATGTTTTTAGCTTTCTCCAACGCCTCTTCCTTATTCTCTGCCTCAACCACAGTAAATGTTTCATTCTCTCGTGCTTTAGTTATGTGAACGAAAGGATGACCTGTTGAATCTGTTAGTGTACGTATTAGGTATTGAATGATATCACCGTCCTTATAACAAATTTGTTATATTATTTAATTAATATTTACGAAAATACATTTATTTGATATTGTTCTTATTAATAACTAACAAGGAGACATTTATATGAGCAATCAATCAACACAATCAGAAAAAATACTAGCAGCATTATCATATTTTAGTGTGTTTTTTGCGCCAATCCTATTCCCTATTATTGTATGGATATTAGCCAACAAACCTGTTTCTACTCACGCTAAAAAGTCTTTAGCTTACCACATCTTGCCTTATATCCTAATTTTTGTAGGTGCAGGTTTGATTGGTTTGAGTGAATCTAATTCTAACAACGCATTAGGAATCACTTTAATTGTTATTGCTGTAATTACCTTTATAGGCGCAGTTTATTACGTAATATATAATTTATACTGTGGTATCAAAGTTTTATTGAAAGATAATTTATATTAAACAGTCCCTTTTCAGGGGCTTTTTTATTTCCTCAACACTTCCTTAACCCTCTGTACTATGTCTTTCTTACAAGTCTGCTTCTTTGATGAACGTTCCATTGATTGTCTTTCCTTTTCTTCCTTTGATTTCGTCATACGCGTACTGTAAACACTCCTCTAATGTCATTCCATGTTGTTGTGCCAATATAATTAATGTAACGACTGTATCGCCTATACCGTCTTTTAAATCGTATAGTTTGTTACGTGATAAAGCTGCTCCTACTTCACCAGCTTCTTCATAGAATTTCAATGCTTGTCTATCTGGATTAGCTTTGTCTAAGTTTTTATCCTTACTCCATTGTTCTACTTGTTTGATTAATTGATCTATTGTGTTAGTCATTTTGTTTATCCTCCATACCGTTTAATTTATTTTTATATGTTTCATTACTAAGTGGTATCGCTTGTATACTACTGTCTTTAGTAAGCTGTAATTCAGTCAGTGGTTTAGTTACTGTTACTTCAATCTCATCTTTCATCGTCTGCACACTCCAATTCATCTAACTGTTCTTGAATAATCTCTAGAACATCTTCGTCGGTATATAAATGACTGTCTTCAAAGGCTTTAATAACTTCATCAAACGCCTTTGCTTTGCGATAGACACGTTCTAATTCTCGATATTCTCTTTCAAATTGCGCTGTTTCTTCCCACTTATCGAATTCTAAGTCTAATAATCTATTTTTTTAGTTTCCTCTCATACTCATAAGCCATCTACTTAACCCCCAACTTATCTAGTTCACTTCTATAGTGTTTATAGATATCACTAGCAGGACTAACAATTAACTTATAATTAATGAATTTGCTAAAGTCTTGGAGTAAGTCTACTTGTTTCACATTCTCCCGTTCCAACCTACTAATATTTGCTTTCAACACTGCTATATCATCGATTAGGGAGTAACGTTCTGCTTTGTATTGGTCGCGTTCTTGTTTTATTTGTAAACTTAATCTCATTATTTTATTTTCGTTATCCAATGCTTTTTTAACATCATCAAACGCCTTTGCTTTAGCATCTACTAAATCATTATTTAATTTTTCATATTTCTTTTTACTTATATTCACTCGCCATCACTCCTTTATATTCCAAAACTACTTAGTATTATCCCCATCACAAACACAATAAGTATTACAATAAAAAATATATCAATCTTACCTATGCCATATTTTCTAATCGAGTTAATAAATTCATATAAGAGAGACCCTAAAAGATAAAGAATCATTATAACTACAATAGATAAAATAATAGTCCCACCTATCACTACTCCACCAGCTTTCCGTCACGCCAGATTAACACTAGCTCTCGGTCGTCATTTTCAATGTAGAAATGAGTTGTATTAATATAATCAGGTGCCATTCTCAAACACTTGTTAATAGACATTGTATGACTTGTATAACAAACACTCCCCGTTCCACCTATAAAACGTTCTACCAAATCTAACTCCGTATCTTCCGTAATTTCTTCCTCGACTTCTATAACTACGCCTTTGAAACTACGTTCTATTACTGGATCATCCTCTTTTCTCATAAATTCCAGTGTGAAAGTTTGTTCAAACTCCATAGGTGCATCAAAAATATTGTTATCGATTAACTTACGTTCATAACTAGCTATACCGAATTTATCAATCAAGTACTTTGCGTATTCCTCATGTGTCATTTCTACTTGTCGTTTAATCTTTACCATTCATTCGCCCTCCTATAATAGATATCACTAATCTTTAAACTCTATAATATTTTTATATCTATAAATGAATTAATCCCAATTCTCATATGCACGTTCCAATGATTTTTTGGCTTGCTCACTATCATGTTCAAATATGTGTTCTATCGCTTTACCTATATTGTATGCTGGTACTGCGTCAAATCCTTCAACTACTTGTTCTATAAATTGAGTCCTCTCATTAATATTTAGAGATATTATAGGTTCTCCAGGTTGTATCATGTCTGGTCTTTTATTTCCGTTTACTCCACAACTTCTCTTACGTTGTTGTACGTCGTTGGATTGAAGCATATTTCTTCTAAGCTCATCAATTCCTTTTTCCTTTGCTTCCTCTAAAAGTTTTTCATCAACAGTAAATCCATTTAACTCTGGAGAATCACTCAAACTCTCTGTCTTACTCTCTATATAGTTACTCCACAAATAAAAGTGGTTGTCGTCTGTGATTTCGTATAAGTTACCAAGTGAATCAATGCCTGCTTCATTCTTATCATCTTCGTTAAATATAATTTCATCTACACGACCTACAACCGTCATACCATCGCTATACTCACTTTTGCCAATATCGTACACGATTACATAATCATCTAAATTTAAATCCCTAATCTTCATTTATTTAATCACCTTTGGGAATGTATCGTTTTTCATTAAATCAGCTACATACTTACTGCGTGTATGTAATTGCGGTGTTCCATCGTACAACCAAGGGTGCTCGTCTCTGTGCTTCTCCTCTTTAACTTTGGCTCTTATACGTCTTACTTGTGATTCCATTTGTTTAATTTTCTGCTCTTCTCTATAGTCTTCTAAGCGTGTTCCTTTAGGTGCTTTACATGCTTCATGTAATGTCCAACCACTTCTTAACCTCGTAGCTAAATAGGCCCTATAAAAACCGTTTGCTTCCATGTTTTTTAAATTCTTACCTAGAATTGTGTACTCTTTGCCATTTACACATAGTCTTTCCATTAATCTTTCACCTCTGGTTCGCTAAATTCTATGAATGTACCATCTAAGTAATCGTTAACGTGCTTATCCATGTCTTGACCAATCCACTTTAAAGCTTCTTGTTCTTCTTCATTTGGTCGTTGGATATATGGCACTACCTTTTCGAATTTAGCGTAGTATTTAATTTTCATTGTTCCTGGTTCACTCATGCAATCACCTCTTAGCTTTCTTGCGTTCACTTCTTGCCTTTTTCAATTCTTCATATGTTATCCAAGTTTGACCTGTATATTTAGGGCTTCACATACCCACATCAATGGAATGTCTGGGTATTTATATCTAAAATGTTTCGCTTTATATCTAGCAACATCTGTTGGCATACCTTTAACGTCTATGACTTCCACCAGTTTTCCTTTATGCCACAATGCAAAATCAGCGACATATTCTGTTTTACGTTGTTTACCATTCTTAGGAATTAACTCATATCTAGGTTGCAGTTCGATATAATCTATTAACCCTTGTTCTTTTTGTTGTTCTAAATGTTGATAGTATCTACATTCAACTTTGCTGTCGAACACGATACCTTTATATTCAACTTTCTTCGCATTATATTTGCTCACGCTGTTCACTCCTACATGTAATCAAATATGCTTGTTTGATCTGCACGTTCTAATCTGTGTGTGCGTTTGATTTCTTCTAATCTCTCATCACTAATAATGTATTCATCTATGCCGAAATGATTATGCAATCCAAATACACGATTTCTATTATTATCTAGTGGGATAACATCGATAGTTATATTACTGTTGCTTTGTTTTAATCTATATTCTGTACTCAATCCCATTTAGTACACCTCACGAATAGCGTCTGTTGTAGCGCGTTTTGCTTTTTCTGCGAATAAAAGTTCATCTAACATCGTTTCGTCTCCATGTGCCCCATCTATGAACTTCTGTGCGTACATATCACTTAAGTTTGGAGCGTCTAAAAAGTCTTTTACATATTGAATTGTTTTTACCATGCGTCTCTCTCCCTGTAGTCTTCACCTAAGACTTTTGTTTTTCTTGCGTTCATCTTCATTCTTGAATTAATACGTTGCCAATTTTGATTCTGTTTTAATTCTTTATCGCTATAGTTGGTAGTAAAAATGTTATTCATTCCACTACGGTTATCTACAATGCTAAATAGTTTGTTTAATGTATGTTCAGTGTTTTCTACACCCATATCATCTAATACTAATAAATCTAATTCGCTTAGTAGTTTTACTAATTCATCTGTTGTTTCTACTGCGTCTTTGTTATAAGTAGCTTTGATTCTATCCATTAACTTAGGAATGTGCATGAAGGCAACGGTATAACCTTGTGCTTTAACTGCTTTCGCTATCGCATATGCTAAATGTGATTTACCAGTACCGTATGATCCTTGTAAGATAAGCGACTTGGGATTATCTACTGAAAATGTTTTTACATATTCAATAGCTGTTTGTTTCGCATTATCCTGCGATTCATTTTGTGGTTGGTAGTTATTTACTGTCGCTTCTTGAAGTGACTTATTAACGTTAGATTGACTAAATAAATAATTGATGTGCTTTTGTTTCTTTTCTCTTACTGTTGCTTCAGCTGCTCTTATCATTGAGCAGTCACAACCATGTTTAAATTCTTGACCATTCTCAAATTTGTAATAATCATACTTACGTTTACATTCGTCACAATACAAATCTAATTTTTGTTCAACGATATTACTTTTAGGTTTAAAGTTTCTTGATAAGCTCGCCATCGACTGCATGTAATCACTCCTAATCCCAATAACTAGGGTCTTGCATAGCATCTAACATGTCCTGCCCTTGCAACCCATTATTTTTATTTGAACGCTTTTTGTTTCTTGCTTGTATATCTTCTGTAGTTTTTACGCCATCGTTGTCCCACGCATTTAATATAGAATTCACATAGCTCCAATTAGTTACATTATTGTTAACAGCCTCTTTCATAGCTTCAATAACAATTTCATTACCGTTGTCTTTAAAGTCGTCTATCCAATCACTGATTTGTTCTGCTACATATGGTTTAAGCATTCCAAATCCATTTTCCTGATAGAAATCAAACGGCGATGGCTGTGCACTACTACTGTTACTTGTCTCATTGTTATTTGTAATACTGTTAATTGTAGGATTGTTATTTGTAGTACCTACGTTTTCGACCGGTCGAGTTTCGACGCTTCCAATTTGGATGCCTCCATTTTCGACCCCTCCAAAATGTACTGGTCGAGGTTCATGGTTAATTGTGTATAGATTTTTCCCATAGATATTATTACTTTTAGTTCTTTCAATTTTTAAGTAACCGTAGTCTACTAATTGTTTTCTATATTTCTGCAACCTTTTTTCACTTATACTCAGTTCATGACAAATTAGTTTTACACTTGGGAAAGCGCTCTCGTCAGCTCCTGCATAAGCAGATAAGTAACTGTATAATGCTTTGGCTTCAATGTTCAAATTAGTATCTTTCATCACTCGTTTGAATACTAATCCGTAACCACTAATTGAACTTTTTATGCTATCGCTCATTTACTTCTCACCTCTCAACATCTTATTCAATTTTTCATCTACATCTACCCAACTATCTTGTAAGTGGTATTTATTATTAAATGTGTCCATTCCTATTTGATGTTGTTCTGTATGATGCTTTCTGCATAAGGCTAATATTTTATTATTTGTATGATTTATCTTATTTCTATTTCGTCCACTACCTACTGTTTGAGAATGTGCTAAATCAGCATTTACAGCGCCACATATAACACAAGTTCGATTAATGGTAGATTTGTATAGAAAGTATTTATCATTACTCATGAGGTCACTCGTTTGCTTTCTCATAGGTATGTCATATTGGAATATAAAATCTAATATGAGTTCGATTAATTCACTTGCTTGCCTTCTACTACAATTACTTAACGACATCGGTTCATAGCCATGTAAAAACTCTAATTGCTTTTGAAACATATATCTTAAGTAATCCATCGGTTGCCCGTAATGGTCGAATATATCTCTTATCATCGCGAATACTTTTCGACGTTGCTTACCAGTTATCTTGTATGGATCAATCACATCTACATCACATTCAACTTCTAATCCATTATCAAGTAGTAGGAAATCTTTATTCGTTAGTTCTACACCCTCGATGACAGCATTTATTGTGCCGTCATCTTGTTGGATGTAACTTTTAATTATTGCCACTTAATCACGTCCTAAAAAGGCAAATCATCCGATTGAATATCAATAGGTCCATTGTTATTAGCGAATGGGTTATCATTGCTTGAACGTTGGTTATTTGTGCCTGTCTGTTGTCCTTTAGAAACGTTGTTTGCCTGTCCGTTGTTTTTAGGTTCCAAGAATTGAACGCTATCTGCGACAACTTCAGTAACAAATACACGTTGTCCTTCTTTATTCTCATAGCTACGTGATTGTATACGACCATCAACACCAGCTAAATAACCTTTGAATAAATAATTGTTTACATTTTCTGCTTGTTTACGGAAAACAACTACATTGATAAAGTCTGCTTCTCGTTCACCTTGTGCATTTGTAAATGTTCTATTAACAGCTAAGGTGAAGTTTGCAATATTTACACCAGATGGTGTTGTTCTAAATTCTGGGTCTTTCGTTAAACGTCCTACTAATACGACTCTATTTATCATTTTCATCATCCTTATCAAGTTGTTTTAAACCGCTATCTAATTTTGCGTGCGCATTTGCGATATCTTTTTGTGAAAGTTTATTCATGCTTTGAATGTTCAACCAACGCATCGTTTTTTCTAAAGTTGCGTCTCTGCCCTTTTCTTGTGATATACGTACGAACTCGTTTATTTTTTCTCGTAATTCTGTCACTTCATTGTCGCTAGCATTCGGCATTTCTTCTCCGTTGTATATATAGAGACCTAAACCATGCATAGCAGCACATTTAACAAAACATCTTTTCTGTGCTTTATTGATATCAAATGTAGTAGCTTGACCTTTAGACAATGCTTTGTTTTTAAAATCCAACACTGGTAACCATTCAGTTTCAGTAATATCTTTTAATTTGATTGATACTTGTACGAAATAGCCTTCTGGTGTAGATAAATATGGTACAAATACTTGTTCATTAGGTATGTCAGGGTGTGGAAATTCATGAGTAATGATTTTATAATTAGGGTCAATCTTTTTTAATTGCTCATGTGCATGTGTCCATGCTAGATAGTTAAATCCATTCTTTTGTTCTACATGATCACTTACATTTAATGCGTTTAATTGTTCAAATAGCGTTTGTTCAGTCATCTTTTACCTCCCGCAATTCTTCAATGCTATACGTCGTATAACTTGTTGTAGTTGTGACTACTTCTTTTTCAATGAGATGTTCTTCCCAATCTATATTTATTTCTTCTAATCCCGTTAAGCGTCGTGCATTTCGTCTTTGGATGTTATAAGTTGCGTCATCTGGATTATTTGGCTTGTTGGTTATATAACGATGCTTTGAGTCCTTTTCCTTAACCAGATATGCAATTGTTTCCTTTGTATGATTCACCACTGCATCACTCGATTCATTATTCTGTCTGATTCGTCTGTATTCTGTTCTATCCATGTGAATGCAGATTGTTCTAATATCTCTTGCGCTGTAGCTATTCCAGCGTATTCATCGTATATTTGAATGCTATCTATAATTTCATTGTTTTTACTTGCTAAAACTACCTCTATATTGTCTTCTTTTTTGAACAAATTAATTTTGAATTCAAACCCTAATAGTTTAATTACTTTGCTTTTAGTTGTACCTATTTCGTAATACATCTTGTCTACCTCCTAATATTGGTGGTATACTTGTGTTGTCTATATACACAAGTATTTTAAATTTGACTGTTAGCAATTGCCGTTGCTTTCAGTCTTTTTTATTGCCTTGAAAAATTCAGGCCAAAACCAACAGTATGCTATAAAGAATGTTGCAAAGTAGATAACTATTAAATGAATGAAATCACTCGTCAATCCCATTGAAAGCAACATTATGAATACTGATGTTAAAACTGATAATGTACCGTTCATAAACTCACCTCCTCACATCCATTTTTTACTTCGTTCATGTAAATAGTCTTCAAGCTTAGCTATATTAATCAATGTCATATTAGCTGAGTAATCAATATATAAACGCTCAATACCTAGATTGTCTTTGTCATATTCTCTCAGCCACTTGTAAACAGTAGAGCGGCTTACACCAAACATAGTGTGAATATGTGTCGCTTTCGCATACAATTGCTTAACAAACTTTTCTTCACCTATTACCGTGTTATTCGGATTAGGTGGTGTAATTATTTTGGGCATTGTCTATCTCTCCTTTTAAAATTTACTATTCGGTCGTACAATAATATTTGGTACAATTAAGTCATCCGTGTGCAAAGGGGGTGTACTAATATGTCTGTTAATAATTCAGGAAAAGTTTTACTTTATTTATATCGTGATTATTTAAAGCGTTCAGAAAACAATCTCGACGAAGATTCAGCACGCCATTTCAATGAAGAATATAAGGTTTTAAAAGAACTGAACTTAAATTTAAACCCCATTCAGTTTCATGTTGCTTTGAAAAATCTTTCTGAGGAAGGTTTTTTACATACTCCTAAAGATACTTCTGATGGTTTCCCTGAGTTCTCATTGACTGATCATGCTATTGACAGTTTGAATCAAAAATTTAATGGCGGTTTCGACGATATTGACACTATTGTTAATTCATTGGACGAATAACATCGTCGAGAGATGATGGATTTAGACCTACAACTTCCCAATCATCTGCTATTAAGTCCTCTGCATTTGGTATCCACCCTTTGTAGAGGACTAAATTTTTCGGCTTTACAACCACATAACCGTAAATATTTGTAGGTATAATTTCTAAATTTTCTCCTGTGTCCCCTGTTTTATCAAACTCACTTGTGCGATGAATCGTTCTGCCTTTTTCCATAGCTATCTTAATTGCTTCTTGAATATTCATTCCGTTTCCTCCTATATTTCGAATTGGCTAATATCTACGCCGTATTTGATTGCCATGTTCTTAATTACTGAAATATAAATTTCAATTAGTCTTGGCTCGTCATTAATGACATCTAATTTAGATAATTTGTTTATTTGTGATTTAGTGGCGCCTTTAGATAACATTTTTGCTCTACGGTTATTTAAACGTTGATCTAACTTACAACGCCCTTTTTCTTCTAATAATTTGTATGCTTCTGTACGAATTGATTTATGTTTATCTCCTCCACCTAAGTGTTGAGCAATTGCACCTAAAATTTTTTTAGTATCGTTTCTCCAATTCTTAGTTTCAATACCAACAATATTGCGAATGCCTGTAACTTCCGTTTCGATGCGTTTGTTGAATTGCTCTTGTTCTTTTTGCACGCTGAACATCATTTCAAGTGCTTGCATTGGTGTTTGAGGTACTTGATATTGTTGTTTAAGTTTTTCTTCCATCTCATTAAATTTATTAATATAAGCCATTTTAAAATCGTTATGACCTTGTATGTTGAACATATATAAAGTGAAACCGTCTTTAGTTAAAAGGTATTCATTTTGTGTTCTACCTCTTGAATCTTTGTACTGACCAGGAACTATTAATGTGCTCAAATCTGAGCCTATTAAAATTTGTTCTAAATCTCGTTTCACATTTTTATGTTCTCTTCTTAGTTCTTCTGCTACTGTTCTACTTGAAACTACTGGTCCAAGTTCTGAATTGTTTTCTATATTTATTGTTAATAAGTCTTGCATTTTAAACCCTCCTAATATTAATTGTGCATTTTTGGAACTTTTTGTTCAAAAAAATATTCTGGAAATAAAATGTGTATTGGCACTTCCAAATCTTTCGAAAAGGTTAGCGCCTCATCTAAATCTATAGACATTTCTCCTCGTTCTCTTTTTCCATATTGCTGACCGGTAACTCCGATTAATTCCCCCATGTACTCTTGCGTTTTTTTAGCTCCTTTTCGGAAACTGTACAAATCTTTGTGCATTTTTGGAACACCTCCTGATTAATACTATACACATACAGTTCCTAAATTGCAAGTATCAAAAGCATATTTTTATTTTTTTTCCATTATTTGAATTTTTATTTGCATTTTTGGAACTTTTTATATACTATTGAAGTATAAAGTAATTAAAAACAGGAGGTATTAATGAATGAGTGCTTTTTCGAATAATCTTTCTTATTTAATGAATAAACATGATATAGATGATACAAAGCTTGGCGGACTTGTTGATGTCAATAGAACCACAATTACAAGATGGAGAACAGGTGTTAGAAGCCCGAAATTAGAAAAACTACCAGAAATAGCAAGTGTTTTTAATGTTACACCTATAGATTTGTTAAAAGAAAATATGAGTGAAGTTTCGAATGAAAATATTATAACTCAAATAAATGAAGTCTCGAGTAAACTAGAAGAAAAAAGACAAAAACGCGTTTTAGCATATGCGGAACATCATTACTCAGTGCAGCAACAAGGTGAGAATATTATTTACCTACAATCATATAAAGATTCTAAGACTGAAGAAGTAACTGTAAATGGTTACGTATCAGCAGGCACCGGTGAAACTTTAGTAGATGATATAGAATTCACAGTTAACTACCCTGCGGGCGTTGTACCCCCTCATGATTTTGCTTTACAAGTTAATGGTGATTCTATGGAACCACTTTTTGAACACAAAGAAATTATATTTGTAGAAGAAAATACAACCATTAACAGTGGACAATTAGGTGTATTCGTTGTAGACGGCGAAGCATACGTTAAAAAAGTATTTATATATCAAGATCATATTCGTTTAGTTTCTCTAAATCCTAAATATGGAGATATGAATTTTTACGGGGATTCTGATGTTAAATTTGCAGGTAGGGTTATCCTCTAATTTTTTAACCATAGATATACAAAATTAATAAAAAATACTATACGAATTAATGCACGTGTCTTTGTACACGTGTGCAATTAAATAAGTTGTTCGGAATAGAAAGTACATTTAGATTAAATAATTAAACGACAATTTCAATAAAATGTATATTAACTATGGAATTGTGTAAAATGTTAAAAATATTTTGTTATACATACTACAAAAGATAATATAGTTTTTGTAAACTAATATTAATGTGTTTTTATAACATAATTAATTATTAGGAGTGATTTTATTATGAAGAAAGTATTATTTTTATTATTAGTCAGTTTCTTATTTTTGGGAGCATGTGGGCAGGAAGAAAGCAAATCAGAGGATAAGAAAGATACTAATCCATCGTCAAAAAATGATAAGAAGAAAGAAGAAAACAATCAATCTAATGACGATAAAAAAGAGGAATTAAATAAAGAAGATACTGGTAACAACAGTGAATCAAATTCTGATTCATCGAATGAATACAAAAAAGATAATAATATTAGTAGAGAATATAAAAATGCGTTAAACAGCGCTAAAAACTATCAACGTGCTATGCCTATGTCAAAAGCTGGATTGTACGAACAACTAACATCTAGTGCTGGTGATCAATATCCAGAAGAAGCAGCACAATATGCAATTGATAACTTAGACGCTGATTATAAAGAAAATGCATTAAAAAGCGCTAAAAATTATCAAGATATTATGCCTATGTCTAACAGTCAATTATTTAAACAATTGACTTCTGATGCCGGTGAAAAATACACTCAAGAAGAAGCTAAATATGCTATCGATAATATAGAAAACAATCAATCTAACCAAGATGCTGATTATGAAGACGATACTGACACAGTTACAAGAGATAACGTAATGGATTTCGTAGAAACATACGAAGGTGAAACGTTAGACACTGGTACCTACACATATAAAGAACCAGAACAAAGAGAAAATGGAAATTGGGGATTTGCTTTTTATACTAAAGATGGTGACCTTGCTGGTTCATATATTGTAGATGATGATGGAAATGTTACTAAATATGATGAAAATGGCGTAGAAGAATAACTCAATGGGCAGTCCTTACTGCCCTATATATTTTTAAAACTAAACAGAACATAGGTTCTAAAAGGAGGTCGTATTATAGATACTGTTATTACTTATACTTCTTATGCTGTTGCAATCTTACCATTAGTTATTTATTGGGTTTACAAAAAAATAGATAAGTAATTTTCAAAGGAGTTAACTATGAATTTAAGTTATAGAAAAAAAGAGGCTCTGAATAAACTAAATAATGAAGATATCTATATAAATATTTCTCCAAAATATATAAATAAATCATCAGATGAAAAAGTAGAAAAAATGGCGGAAACATTTATTGATTTTTTTAGAAAAATAGATGAACAAAATAAGGAGGAAAACGATGGATATTAAAGCTTTTCAGGAACACATAGAAGGAAGATTACCAGCGTTAGATAGCTTTTATGATAGAGCTATTAATCATCAATTAGAAAAGGATAAAAGAAGACAACCAAAAAAACGTGGTCAGAAGCAAAAATAGAAAGAGCTGCGAATGACATGTACAAAGATTTAATAACAAGTATTTATGAAAAAGTGAAATCTATTGTAGAAGAACACGAGAAAAAGCCTGATTTTGTCTGGTTTGACCATTTAGAGAAATACGAAATGTACGACCAAATAAACGAGTCGTTATATGAGATAGAATTTGAATAAATTAAATTTTAAGGAGGAAGATATATGATTATTAATGATGAAGAATTTGGATACGTACACATTAACACTGGTAACAAAAATCTTTCAAATGAAGAAAAGGAAGATAGCTATCAAAACCAAGGATAAAATAGCTTTAACTATGTGCTTCTTAGTTATAATTTTAGCTATATTAATTACATAATAATATTTGGTTATTTCCCTAATACTCTATATTTTTTTATAAAAAAACGCCTAACTAAGTTAGACGTTGAAAGGAGGTGAAATGAATGAGTGATGAGAAAAATAATAATTCTTATGAAGATTATGTAAAAAATAAAGGTGCAAAACGTAGTAATACAAAAAAATATGAAACAAAAACAGACAACCCTCCGCCCCCACCTAAAATTAATAATGAATAAGATAAATTTTGATTTTATTAACAAAATCAATATAGATATCTTTATTTAGATTTTTTGTTTGATCATAAAGCTTTAAAACAGATTGGTAATCATAATAATTTCTATCATATACAATAGATAAGTTACTAGACTGTAGTTCCACAATGTCCAAATTACCACTAGCTATTAAATTATTATCATAATCAAAAATATAACATAAAGTATGCTCAAGATTTTCGGGTCGTTGGTCCATTATCCTTATTAATGTATTAAGGTCTGACTTCGATGTATTAAAGTTTTTGTTAAGCAATTTAAATATTATCGGGTAAATTATAGAAGTTAAAATTAGCATCACCAAAACTGAAACAATAATAGTTGATATAACTTTATAGTTATTCATTACTTCTAAAGTAAGTATAGTAAAAAATGCATTTATAACAGTAAAAGTTGTAACAGTCATTGACTTTTCAAAATTTTGCTGATTAGTAAAATTTATTAAATTTAGTTTATCTAAAATAACATATGTTACAAAACCTGGTGCTCCTGATAATAATATTGGGATAATAAAATACAACTTCTCACCTACTTTTTATTTAATTATAACATATACCTATAGATTTATCACTTTTTCATAGTTTTTTTCTATGGGTATATATTTTTATCTTTTTTAAGGATGTGAAAATAATGGAAGAAAATAATAAAGAGTTGCTAATTGTTATGCCAATACTTTTAGTGAGTTTTACCGTAGCTTTATTTTTAGCATAATAAAAAAGCACCCTTTGGGGTGCTTGGAAAGATTTTTCGAATGAAAAAACTATTAGCGTTCTAATTTTATACCACAGTATTTTTATGTTAAACATATATTTTTATTTTTTAGGAGGAATGGCTTATGTGGAGTGAACAATTCAAAGATAAAGAAGGTAAAAATAAATATCGCTTTTACGAGAAGTATAAAGACCCATACACAGATAAATGGCGTAGAGTGAGTATTGTAATGAATAAAAATACTAAAGCTTCTCAAAAAGAGGCTATGTTTCAATTAGACGATAAAATACAAAAATTATTAAAAGAAACCATACCAGATAAAACAAGAAAAGATATTACATTAAAAGAATTAATGGATGAATGGTTGAATTTCTATAAAAATACTTCGGGAACTAAACAAACTTCTCATATCAAATTACAACATTTTATAAATAGAGCAAATAAAGAAATATCAGAAGATACTCTCGCAAGAAATATTGACAGAAAGTTAATACAAGATATGTTAATAAGATTAGTAAATGATTATAACTTGTCTGTGTCATACAGTAAAAAAGTATTTTTTGTTATCAAATCTTCCCTACTGTTCGCAAACAAAAATTATAATCTCGATAATATTGAATTTTTAAATGATATTGTAATACCTAAAAAGAATATAACAAGAGAACATTACGAAAGAAAGAAATACAACTATTTAGAAAGACACGAATTAAAGCAGGTTATTGACGCATTAGATAAAATTATTAGTCAAGAGAATAGGCCAGAAGTAAAAAGAAATAATATAGTGGTAAGGTATGAAGTTGAACTGCAAGCTTTAACTGGATTGAGGATTGGTGAAGTTCAAGCGTTGCAGGTTGAAGACTTTGATATGGAGAATAAAACACTTAGTATAAACGGCTCAATACAATGGATTCAAAGTAAAAATGGATTTGGTGTAAAGGAAACAGTGAAAACTGAAGG
>ERZ1023497.56-NODE-56-length-56368-cov-113.759931_pt1 | contig 56368 bp, 54 predicted proteins | sample MGYA00380543_ERZ1023497 | MGnify/ENA primary metagenome ERZ1023497 (study PRJEB33173, sample SAMEA4830384) | metagenome | study: EMG produced TPA metagenomics assembly of the PRJEB25223 data set... | reverse complement strand
CATTTTCCACCTTCGAGCTTTTCTGTATTGATTTATGGGAATTTTGGAAATTGATCAAAATCAGGATCACGTTTTTCTTTAAACGCATCACGGCCTTCTTTTGCCTCATCCGTTGTATAGTATAATAATGTAGCATCGCCAGCCATTTGTTGTAGACCTGCTAAACCATCAGTGTCAGCATTCATAGCAGCTTTTAAGAAACGTAAAGCAGTCGGTGAATGTTGCATAATTTCTTCACACCATTTAACAGTTTCATCTTCAACTTCAGCTAAAGGTACTACAGTATTTACTAAGCCCATATCCAATGCTTCTTGTGCATTATATTGGCGACATAAGTACCAAATTTCACGAGCTTTTTTATGTCCAACGATACGCGCTAAGTAGCCTGAGCCATAACCCGCATCAAATGAACCAACTTTTGGACCTGTTTGACCGAAAATAGCGTTATCTGCAGCAATCGTTAAATCACATACGACGTTTAATACATTACCGCCACCGATTGCATATCCTCTAACCATTGCAATAACTGGTTTAGGAATAATTCTAATTAAACGTTGTAAATCTAACACATTTAGACGAGGAATTTGGTCGTCACCTACATAACCACCGTGTCCACGTTTTTTCTGATCTCCACCTGAACAAAATGCTTTATCGCCTTCACCAGTTAAAATAATAACTGAGATACGTTGATCATCTCTAGCACGTGTAAATGCATCTATCATTTCTTGTACTGTATTAGGTGTAAACGCATTACGTACTTCTGGACGATTGATCGTTACTTTGGCAATACCATTGTAAAATTCATATTTAATTTCTTTGTATTCTTTAATTGTTTCCCACTGTCTAGTCATTTTGCTCCTCCTTATTTAAAAAACCTACTACTATTTTATCAAATTCTGAAGCATCTTCCACATGAATTGTATGTCCAACGTGTGGAACTTCATAAAATTTGCTGCGTGGTATTAAATTAGTCATCTTATTACCGATGGCAACAAACTTTTGATCTAACGCTCCTGCCAATATAGCAACAGGAATATCAATATGTGTTATTTCTGACCATAAACTAGGCATATAGCCACTGCCATAGTCTCGTAAAGCTTTGGCCAATTTATACGGATCTTGATTCATTCTCATATTACGTATTCTTTTACGTATTGGCTTTTCAAGTTCATATTGCGTGTAAAAGAGTGGAAGTTTTTCCCAATCATTGACAAATATTTCAAGGCCAGCAATTTCCAAAACTTTAGCTCTAGCATTATCGACATTTTGACGCTCTTCGCGCTCACTGTCAGTTGCAATGCCAGGAGAAGTACTTTCTAAAATAAGCCCTGTAAGTGCCATATTACCGTATAAGGCATAATATAAGGCGACTCTACCGCCCATAGAATAACCATGTAAGTAAATATTATAACTTGCATATAGTCGGATAACTTCATCTAATTGTTGTGCAATAAAATCAAAATCCCATGTCACATCATTCGCTGAAATATCATCTCCATGCCCTGGTAAATCAATTGTTAAGACATTTGCATGTTGATTCAAAGTATCAATATGGTCATCAAAACTTGAATGATCACTTATAAAACCGTGCAATAATATTATTAAATTATCAGTAGTTATTTGTGCACCATGAAAATTATAATGTAGCATTGATAATGTCCCCCAATTTTTGATACAAGGTTTGATGTTGTAATTGATTGGAGTCTCTCTCAGTTATAATTTCATAAATATGTGAGCCAAATTGCGATAATGATTCATATTTAAAATCTGCCATTGTTTCAAATTTATGGAACGCAAAATCATACAATAACGCTGTATGCTCAAAATTCAATCCTGTTGGCGTACCAAATAATCGTTCAAAATAAGGTTCTGCAGCATTTTTTTGAGGTAGATAAGAAAAGATGCCACCACCATCATTATTCAGTAACACGATATTTAAATTAATATTATTTAATTTAGCCATTAATAAGCCATTCATATCATGATAAAATGCTAAATCACCTATTAGTAATGTAACTTTTTTGTGGACAGCCATCCCAATCGCTGTCGAAACAACACCGTCAATACCGTTTGCGCCTCGATTCGCATATACTTCAGCTTCACAATTAATGTATAAGTTATCAACATCTCGTATTGGCATACTGTTACTTACAAATAATGCATCTTTATCAGTCAGTTTATCTAGTAAATGACCCACATATGCACCTTCATCTGTAGCTGACTGTATATAATCTCTCACTTCATTTTGTGCACGCACTTCTAACAACTGCCATTTTTCTAGCCATTGTTTACGTTCTACAGTCACTGTTTCTGATAATTGTCTAAAGAAATCATTCGCTGACATTTCATAAGAAATATGCGGTGCTATTGGAAAAGCATCTGGTCGATCATTATTTTGAATCAAAATTTGATATGCAGATGTTTGAGTCAACCAACGATTAATAACTTTGGAAATAACTGGTTTTCCTACACGAATTATAAAGTCTACCTCAAGTTCGAGACCCGCTCTAAACATCAAATCATACGTACTAATTACATTTGGATGTTTAATTTTTCTTAATTGACTTAAAGGGTCTGCCAGTATTGGTAAGTCGTGAATAGTCGCATATGTTAAAATTTGGTCTACTTCTTGATGTTGCATATCTCCTACCAAAATAAGACCGCGTTTCTTTTTAATAATTGTCGCAATTTCATTTAGTGTTGTCGTTTTTTGATAATGTGGTAAAGCTTTATTATCTGACGTTAACCAACTCACCTTTGTTAAATCTGGTGTAAGTGGTTCCCTAAACGGCAAGTTGAAATGGATTGGTCCACGATGTGGTCCATATAAATGTTGACTTGCTTTTTGCATTTGAAAAGCAATAGTATCCATCATTTTTTCACTATTTTCACCACTGTCAACAAGAGGAAAATCAAACTGGTATTGGACATAGTTTTCAAACATTTGTATTTGATTAATCGCCTGTGGTGCGCCAATGCCTCTCAATTCATGTGGTCGATCACTTGTGAGTAATACTAAAGGCAAACGACTGATTTGACTTTCAGCCACTGCTGGAGTGTAATTGGCAGCAGCAGTGCCTGAAGTACATAATACAGCTACAGGTTTCTCGCTACCCTTCATCAAACCTAAAGCAAAAAAAGCCGCGCTTCTTTCATCTGGATGTATCCATGTTGTTAATTTAGGGTGAGCTTCAATTGCTATAGCTAATGGTGTTGAGCGCGAACCTGGACTAATAACAACTTCTCTTATGCCATATGCATATAATTCCGATGCCAAAGTATAAACTTGTTTAGTTAAGGCTTCTACATGTTTAGTCATTTCCATCTACTCCTAATGCTCTCATCATTGGTGTGAATTTAACTGCAGTCTCTTCAACTTCACTATCTGGATCTGAATCATGTACAATTCCACAACCAGCAAATAAAGTTGCTTGTTGATTTTTTATCAACATTGAACGTATCGCCACAATAAACTCACAATCATCATACATATCAATAAAGCCTACTGGTGCTCCGTATAATCCACGCGTACCAAATTCATTTTTTTCGATATAGCTAACCGCTTCATCTTTCGGAAAACCACCTAATGCTGGTGTTGGATGTAAATGATCTATAAGTCCAATATAAGATTCATTTGTCAACGTTCCAGTTATCTCTGTAAGTAAATGGTACAGGTGATCATTTGTTAATATTTTAGGTGATTCATTGTAATTAACTTCATTGACATATGGTTTAATATCATTAAGTATGCTATCCACAACAAATTGATGTTCATTTAAATTTTTAGTGTCTTGTAGGAATTGTTCAATATTCCTCAAGTCCTCTGCTTCATCGTGGGTACGCTTAATTGTACCTGCAACTGCTTTCGTATAAATCACATCATTTTTTACTTCCATTAACTGTTCTGGTGTTTGTGAGAAAAAGATACTATCTTCTGATTCCAACACAAATAAATAGCTATTTCGTTCGGATTGCATTGCTTGATTTAAAATAAATGGTATTTTAATTTGTTTTTCAAATTGAATCATACGTTTACGAGCTAGCACAATTTTATTGTTTTCATTTAATTGTGCAATAGTATCACGTACTAAATCACGCCATTCTTCTTTATAAATATCTTCTATACGTTTGACCTTCCCTAAGTCATCGTGTATAACTGTCGTATTTTGTGTTAAATGTTGAATCACAGCATTAAATTTAGCTAATTCAAATGTTGCTCGTTTTGTAGTATAAGTAATATAAGTACTGCCTTCTGTCATAGTTACTAATACTTCGGGCAAAATAAAATGATTAATGCCAAATTGACGCCATTCATCGCCTGATTTGTGTGATGAAAACTGAAAACCACCACAAATCTTTAAGTGATGTTTATCTGAATTCGGATGTATAAGCTCTATATCATTTTTATATTTTTCCCATTCCCGGAATATAGATTGTTTATTTTCGAAATCATTTTTAAACCTATTAATAGCGCGATAACCAAAGAATGACATCGTATTATCATTTTTTTTGAAGAAAAATCGGTCGTCAGCACTGTCTTCAGTTATTTGGAATAACATTGTCGGGTCAAGTTCATAGTCTATTTTGGCTTCTACCGAAACCCATGTACGGCTACTATCGTATACAGCTGAGACAATTTTGTCTTCCTTGACGTCCACAGTCATCTAGTTCACTTCTTTCATAATTCTAATTTACTCATTAGTATATTGTACCATCTTTCACAATGTGTGTACGCATTCTTGCTTAATTCTTACATAAGAAACTTTACGTAATTTGACCTTTAATACAACTTCTATTAAAATTACTTTATTAAAATATAAATAATAGAATAAGAGGTAATTAAACTATGGCTTCTCAATATCAACAATATTCAACTGTGAGAAAGTATTGGCAACTTATGAGACCTCATACACTTACAGCAGCAATTGTTCCAGTCTTAGTTGGTACAGCTACTGCAAAAATATTTTTACTAGGTAGCGAAGACCACATTAAAATCAGTTTACTTTTAGCCATGCTTCTAGCTTGTTTATTAATTCAAGCTGCAACAAACATGTTTAATGAGTATTATGATTTTAAAAAGGGTCTAGATGACCATACATCAGTAGGTATCGGCGGCGCAATTGTTCGCAATGGTATGAGTCCTAAGCTAGTCATGAATCTTGCAATTGCTTTTTATATTATTGCCGCACTACTCGGCATATATTTAGCTGTCCAAAGTTCGTTCTGGATTCTACCTATTGGTCTAGTGTGTATGGCAATTGGATACTTATACACAGGTGGCCCTATGCCAATATCTTGGACACCTTTTGGCGAATTATTCTCAGGTGTGTTTATGGGCGGAATAATTATACTTCTTGCCTTTTTTATCCAAACTGGCAACCTACAAACGTTAGTAGTGTGGATTAGCGTACCAATTATCATTACAATTGGCTTAATCAACATGGCTAATAACATAAGAGACCGAGTTAAAGATAAAGAAAGTGGACGCTTAACTTTACCTATTGTTTTAGGTAAAGCAAATTCCATCCGCTTCTTAGCATTAATGTACATTGTTGCTTATGCGTTTGTCGTTTACATTACATTTTTCATACCTGGTGGTTCAATTTTCTTTTTATTAGCTTTACTGTCATTTCCATTGCCTGTTAAAGCAGTTCGTAGGTTTAAAAAGAATGATACACCTGCGACAATGATGACAGCTATGGCAGCTACTGGTAAAACTAATACATTCTTCGGAGTGTTATATGCGTTAGGTATTTATATAAGCGCACTTCTTGGAGGCATTTAAGTCTTAAAATTAAGTGTCTCTCAAATGTTATACATCAACCAGCGCGAGGGTGCTAAATCAAAGTAGTTATCTTTGATTGGTACTCTCGCTTTTTTGTTGATTTATTGTTGGTAAATCATATGTCTGTGTTTATGACCATATAAATCGATATCACTATCAGTGACGAAACCAAATTTATTGTAGACATAAAAAGCTCGTTCATTGTGATAATCACAATTTAAGCTCCATTTTTCGTGTGGTGCTAGATCAATTACATATTGTATTAATTGTGTAGCGACACCTCTACCACGATAATTAGGAAAAGTTGCGATTGTTTCAATGTAGTATTCATCATCTTTTGCTTCTTTCATAGGCATTGGTGTGCCTAATGCAGCAACATCATGATCTAAGTCCATGTCTAACCATGCCTTTTCATATTCCAATTCTTTCTCCCCTGGATATGCAATTAAACACCCTGCTACATTGCCATCGATTTCATATACCCATATATTATTTAAATTTCCACGATATGGTACTTCGACTATGCTACGTTCAAGAATTGACAACAATCTTTCTCGCTCTACAAATTTCACCATATCTACTTCTAATTCATCCCATATGATATAACACAGTTGTGCAATAGCTGCTTTATCTTTCGCTTCTGCCTTTCTTATCATTTTTATATCTCCTTTTGCCTAAATTCTTTATCCTTTTCATTATATAATAACTTGAACTAGTAATTGAAATAATTAACTATCTATCTTTAAAAACTATTGTTATTATGACAATAAATGTTATTAATCTTCTTTTGTAAGTAATATTGTTATAATAAAGAAAAAGAAAGAAAGGGTTTTTAGAATAATGAAAGTTAACAAAGTTATTTATGTAGTTTTAGCCTTTTTCCTTGGTTGGATAGGAGTTCATAAATTTTATTCAAATCAAGTACTACAAGGTATAATGCACATCATCTTCTTTTGGACCGGCATTCCATATATCATCGCTATAATTAGTGGAATTATTACGATATTTTTCAAAAAAGCAGATGATGAAGGCATGATTTACTTCCCTTAATTTACATGATTACTATTTAAAGTTTAATTTTTATAGACTTAACTTAAAGAATTTGGGTAAATAAATAATATTGAGTTGTAACAACTTAGGAGGTATAAAAAATGCAACAAATTATACAACGTGTACTAAGAGCAGTAGCTGTTAGTTTTATCATTAGAGGCATAAAACGCTTATTTAGCAAAAAAAATAACAAGTAATAAACACACCCCACCCTTTGTAGCACTTAATGTGACTCAAAGGGCTTTTTTGTGTAATATCACACCATGACTATGTCATTAAATTACAATAAAAAGCACTGAATGCGTGCATAATGACGACCATTCAGTGCTCTTATCATAGTATTAATTAATGTTCATGATTTCTTTCTTAAATTGTTCACCTTGTTTTTCAATTGTTATCAAGTCACTATAGATGGCTTCATCTGCATCATAATAAATCACGTTATTTTGTACTACTGCTTCATTATTTTTCCACATATCTGAAGTTGTAAATTCTGCTTTTGATTTTTTACCATCAGGCGTAGGAATCATTAAATAATCTCCTGCATAGTCATTAAATTTTTCTTTAGGTACTTTCATAAAGCGTTCTGCAGGCATAGCTTTTTGTGCCTCAGGATCTTGTTTTACTTTAAAACCATCATATAATGTGTCACTGCCTCTACCAAAACGTGGTCCAAATTGATAAATGTCTTTTTGTTGAATATCCATTATTGAAAATGTTGCATCATTACCGATGTGTTTTTTGATCTCTTTACCATCTTGTTCTAGTTTTTTCGCAACTTCATTAGCCTGTTTCTTAGCTTTATCTTCTTTATTAACAAGTTTACCATATTCTATATGTGTTTCTTTATAATCTAATTTTTGTACTTTAATTGGTACTGTTGGTGCAATTTTAGAGAATTTTTTATTATTTTTATTTTCTTTATATGTAATAATTAAATCTGGTTTTAATTTAGCTACAGCTTCAACATCTTCTGGATTTACCTTTTTCACTTTACTATTCCCTAGATATTTAGAATCTGGAAAAGCATTCGTAATCGCTACAGGTTCAACCCCTAACTTTTTCAAACTACCATAATTTGCAGTTAATAATACTTTACGTTTAGGGTTTTTAGGAATTTTCACTGTACTCCCATCTGTAGTTGTATATTCTCTTTGCTCATTTGTACTTTCTTTTTTATTACCACAAGCTGTTACAATGAAGCATAAACATAATGCTATTATTAATAATTTCTTCATATACTTTACCTCTTTTTTATCCATCATACCTTTAATCGATAATAATTATCAATATCATTTAAAGTTTTTGACTCGAATTATTTTCATCTTAACTAAAAAAGTCTCTAAAAATGTAAATATACCTACTTATTCCAAATTATAACTCCGCAGAGTGCTTAACTTTTTTAAATTCCTTCATTTAGACTTTAAATTGAAAATCAAATCTTATATACTATTTTACTGTCCATAATATTATTTCAAACAATATATAAATACTCTGGTACTATGTTAATAACTTATAGCTAATTTTTTATAATTATGCTGTAGATACTGCTATTTTTATTGCCGTAACAATCATATATTGTTGATTTTTTATAGTGATAAAATAGCTTAATAACTTACAATATGGTGTTGGGTTACCGATACTTACGAAAAACAGAAAGGATTTAAAAATGATCTATACAATAACTTCAACATTGCCATTACAACATGGCGGAAGAACAAAAGCTTTACTGAATAGAATAAAATTAATAGATCAAGCTTTAAATATCAATACAACAATTTTAACAACTAACTATAATGCCAATTATAACGATATTTATAAATCATATTTAGAAGATGAAAAAATAACAACTAATACTTATTTTGAAAACATTTATGACTGGTTAGCAGATTATAAATTACTTATTGAACCCACTACTGATAATCCCAATCAACTGACTTACCATGAAACGCCTTATGAATTATCAGGTTTTACTTCAGAAATTTCAAAAGACAAAAGCATCGTACGGTACTACGATAATGAAACGTATGTTTTATATAGACGCTATTATGACAATACTAAAGTAGTTAAATTTGAAGACTATATGTCCCCTATCAGTAAGAAAAAAGTTCAACGCTGGCAATATAATAAAAATGGCATATTGCACAAAAAAGTATATTACGCACCCAAATCTTCTCAAAAAATATTAGAAGAATTTTTCGATGTTTATGGTGCTATTTATTGTATGAAGTTTTTTGAAGATAATGCAGACAATGACTTAAGCTTTATCCAGACGTACAAGGATAAACAGCCACATAAAACTTTCACTTCAGAAAAACAATTATTTCGATATTATTTTGATAGCAAGTTCAAAGATGGCGACATAATATTTAATGATGCACGCTTATTGGATGCACCACTATTAAAACAAACAAAGCGTACTAAAAATATTTTAGTATTTCACAGTAGTCACCTTGGTAAACACAATATAAAAAGCTCATATAAATATGCTTTAAAAAACGCTGACAAAGTGACACAATACATCGTTTTAACACACCAACAAAAAGCAGATATTTTAACCAATAATGTTATAACTGAAAACAAAATTTCCGTTATACCTCATTTCATTAAACCCGTAAATATAGATACACAGCTACCACAACAAAATCGTTTCATATTTATTGGACGATTGGTACCTGAAAAACAAATAGAACATATTATTCATGCATACAAAAAATTCGTAGCTAAAGGATACTCGACTACATTAAGTATCTTTGGTAGTGGCGACGCCAATTATAGTTCATATATAAAAACACTGATTGATGATTTAGAGCTACAACAAAAAATAACAATTAATGAATATACAAATAACCCCATACAAGAACTACAACAATCCAAAGCTTCCCTTCTTACAAGTCAATATGAAGGCTTCGGTTTAACCATAATGGAAAGTATAGAAGTTGGATGTCCTGTTATTTCATATGATATTAGATATGGTCCATCCGAAATCATAACGCATGGTGAAAATGGATATTTAGTCGAAGCCAACAATATAACTGAGTTAACAGAATACATGACGAAGATCATTGACTCACCACTCAAAAGTGTTGAAACGACATCAACAGTAAAATATGACACCGCTATAAATAATTACAAACAACTATTTTCTCTATTAAATGATGCTTAATAATCATCATTTAACATAATAAAACCCATCCATTTCGAATATGGATGGGTTTTTTATGGGATTACTTCAGTATTAATTGATAGAATGCTAAATCTAGCCATTTATCAAATTTATATCCTACGCTTTTAATGTTACCACATGCAACAAAGTTGAATTTTTCATGCAATTTGATACTTCCTTCGTTATTAGCATCTATGCCAGCAACAATAGTTTTATATCCTTTATACTCTATCTCTTTAATTAATTCAGTTAACAACTTAGAAGCTATACCTTCTTTTCTAGTCTTCGGATCAACATATATCGAATGTTCCACAGTATTTTTATATGCCGGCCAATCTCTAAACGAGCCATATGTAGCAAAACCAACGACTTCATTATCTTTCACATACACCAGTACAGGTTCATTTTTTGCAAGTTTTTCCGCAAACCATGCTTGTCTATTTTCAAGTGTCACCGGATCATAAGAATAAACAGCTGTAGTATTTAATATCGCATCATTATAAATTTTCGTTATGTTGTGTAAATCTTCTTCATGTGCCAATCTAATCATTTTATCACTCCTTGCACATCATACTACTGAAGCCAAATATCATGTGCAAATTTGTGTGAGATAAAATGACATTATTCACATGACTAATACATCATATTATTTGATATTCAAAATTAGCTTTATAACTATAAATGTAAAGTAATTAAAGTGGAAGTTATAATATTTATCACCCTACATTTTATTAGCATTCGCTGTTTCTTAACATTTAGATAAAAAAAGAACGTTGCGTTAACAACGTTCTTACGATAATGTGAAGTATTCATAGTAAATACTTACATGTTATAACGGAAACGGAGGGATTCGAACCCTCGCGCCGCTTTCGCGACCTACACCCTTAGCAGGGGCGCCTCTTCAGCCAACTTGAGTACGTTTCCAATGGCTCCACAGGTAGGACTCGAACCTACGACCGATCGGTTAACAGCCGATAGCTCTACCACTGAGCTACTGTGGAATAATATGTGTCTCTCATCAAGCACAAATATAATTATATCAATTACACATAAATTTTCAAGTGTTAATGTTAAAAAAATATGCGGAATATTTACACTAATTTAATACTTTATTCCGCATATTTCATTTTTACAAGTATTTCTTTATTTATGTTCAAATAATGAGTACTTAGCTAATGCTTCATAAATATTTAATTGCGGTTTAGTATAATCGATTGGTGCATCTGGATCAAAAGTAGCAATCCTTGCTGCTCTATCCATCATATAATAGTAATAAATGGCGTTTAAATATTGATGCCTCATACTATGTGCAGAAATATCTATATTGAGTGTTTGCTCATCAACAAAAGTAATTTTGCATTTTCTGTCTTTTAATCTCTTTATATGTTGTACATAATGAATATTAATCCAAGCATTTTCATCTTTTCTGTCAGAATGGGTAGGAAAAAAGTAAGTAGGAAATAGCGGTGTAAATAATATCGGCGGTTTACTGATAATTCCAGTAATTCTAATGGTATCTTCTTTTTTAAAGTGATAGCTACTGCCATAAAAACGACATGATCTCTCAATAATTTTGTGTGTTCTATCTTTTACTTCTTCTATCTGTTGTTTATATTTTAATATTCGCGTCCCTCCATATTTTCTTTCTTTAGTGTCAATGGGTTGTATCACCATGTCTCCTTTCTTAATGACATATTTACTAAATATTGTAATCGCCTCCTCAGCTATTAATTAACAATATATTATAGTATTACTATTTTAAAATCAATTGTTTATATTATTTTCTTCTTTAATATTTCCATTAATTAAATTCCAGGGATATTTGGCTGTAAAATTCTAACTTTTAAAAGTTTCTTTTTACACTTTTAAATTCTAAAAAGTCAGAATATTCGTTGATTTCAAAAAATAATGATTGTATAATGAAATTAAATATATAGAAAGGACGTGTTCAAAATGAAACACAACACAAATGTAAAATATAATACATTAGAATCTTTTGTTTCTACAATTAACGACTTAGGCATTGAACTTATTATAGATGAGTCACTGAGAAATGTTCGTAAAGAACAATTAGAAATTCTTATAGACAATGCACTTAAGAACAAAAATGAGAATGATTTCAAGCGCTACACAGAAGAATACAAAAACTTGGAGGAATTTCTCGTTGGCTAATTTATACTCCACACATTTAGAATAAAAGTCTATTCCCTACTTTTAAATCAAGTATGAGAATAGACTTTTTTTAATGTTATGACATCAATCTTATTAGTTCATATTTATCAATATCACCAAAATAATGATACAAATTAAAATCATCTAATGCTGCTTCAATACTTTCAAAATCATGTAAAGTGCCTGTCAATGCTTCTTCTAAATCTGTAATATCTCCCTCACCAAAGAAATCTCCAAATATTTTAGCATGTTCAATACGTCCTCGTTTTACATCGCATTTAATTTGCACAAAGCCCTTTTCAAATTTTTCTTCACGTTCAAAATTATACTTAGGATTTTTGCCATAATTCCAATCCCATGTACGGTACTTAGTATTGCTTAGTTCTTCTATTTTTGACCAATCGTCTGCAGTTAACTCATATTCTTCCACATCACTTTGTTCCCCAAAAATAGTTTTTAATATAATGGATTTAAAGGTTTCAATATCGAGTGGCTCATCTAAAAATTCAACGATATTAGCAACACGACTACGTATGGATTTAATACCTTTAGATTTAATTTTTGCCGGATTTACTTTTAATGCGTTTTGTACTTCATTCAAATCACTATTTAAAATCAAAGTACCATGACTGAACATACGATCTTTAACTTTAACCATCGCATTACCAGATATTTTAGCTTGACCTACTTGTATATCATTTCTCCCACTTAATTCAGCATTTACGCCGAGTTTATTTAATGCTTCTACAATAGGTTCGGTGAATTTTTTGAAATTATGAAAACTATCACCGTCGTCATTTGTAATAAAACTAAAATTTAAATTGCCTGTATCATGATAAACTGCTCCACCGCCAGATATTCTTCTTACTACATCTATATTATGTTCATCAATATAAGGCTTGTTAATTTCTTCAATCGTATTTTGATTTTTCCCAATTATAATTGAAGGTCTATTAACGTAAAATAAAAAGTAGCTATCATCATTAGGCATATTTTTTAACACATATTCTTCCATAGCTAAATTCATAGTTGGGTCTGTAATATTTTTATTACTAATAAACTTCATTGTATCTCTCCTTCTCCTAATATATACCCTTATCTTATTTATGCATTATTTTTATTAAAATTGCCAATTATATACTCGCATTTTTTATAATTATTACTCAATTCATTCATTTCACACGATATAATGGATATTTGTTTATTTGTCTTGTATTTTTTAGTACAATATATCTAGTTAACTATTCTAGGGAGGACTCAAAATGACTGTTGCAGAAGTAGGAAATATTGTAGAATTTTATGATGGTTTAAAAGGCCGTGTAGAAAAAATTAATGATAATTCAGTAATTGTCGATTTAACAATCATGGAGAATTTCAATGAATTAGACTTACCTGAAAAAACGGTCATTAATCATAAACGATATAAAATCGTCGACCAAGAAGGATAATATTATGAAATCAATTTCAAAAGCATTAGTGTGGTTTATCATTAGTTTTTTGGTCTTTCACGTAATTTTATATATTATGTGGGGCGAAAAGCAAGAGTATTGGTACCTCTATACTGGTATCATGCTAATTGCAGGCGTTAGTTACGTCTTTTATCAACGTGATATAGAATCAAAACGACTACTGACATCTATAGGTGTAGGTATTTTGAGTGGACTGGCACTCATTATCATTCAATTAATTTTTGCTGCTATATCATATGATTTGAAATATTCTGAGCTTATTAAAGAGCTTACGCGTACAGGCGTATATTTCAAGTGGCAAATGTTGGTCACTTTATTATTTGTAATACCTTGCCATGAATTATATATGAGAACCGTACTTCAAAAAGAATTAATTAAATTAAATATACCAAATTGGTTAAGTATTATAATTACAGCACTTTGTTCAGCTTCATTATTTTATTACTTAGATAACTTATGGATAGTTAGTCTTATTTTCATTGTCCAAATATTACTATCTATTAGCTACCTCTATACACGTAGAATAGCTACTACTGTTATTGCACAAATTGTTGCTGTGGTACTTTTACTTATTTTCCATGGTTAAATATTTCTGAATAATAAAAAGCGTATCCATAGTGGGTACGCTTTTTCACTTATAAATAAACTTTAAATTGTTGTTTTTGTTGTATTTGATAACTATCATTACTTAAATTATCAGCAATAAGATCATTCATAGTAATTGAATGTTTATCATGGATAACTGCATTTTCTAAATATGATTGGTAATTGCGGTAACAATAGTCAGTCATTGATACGCGATACATATGATTTAAATTAATATTGTTTAAGGTAACTCGATTGAATGGTTGTGCATTCATATCAATTGTATAATCCACGCCTTGCCAAAATGTACATAAAGTTTCATCGATAATTGTAACGCTTAAGGCATCATTTGAAAATTCAATATGTGCATAGCTGTATTCCAAAATATCTTTTATATGTTGTCCTTTAATTGTTAAATCCATAGGTACGTCTGGATGTGGATAAGCATTATATAATTCCGCATTTGTTACTGTTCCTTGTAATCCTGTTTCCCCACTCTTCGGTAAATGAACACAAGAAATATCTAGGTCATAAACTAATCTAATACTATCATGTAACAATTGGGTAAAAGCATGGGGCTGTGTAATTACATCTTCGAGTCCATTTACTCCAGCTTCTAAGTTATGAGCAGTAATAATGTCGTCTGCCCAATATTCTACTGCTTTTCTATCGTAATACGTCTCTGTTAATAATGCTTTATCTTCTTCAAAAGCATTTAAATCAATAATTTCAGAGTTAATACCTTCTAATTCAAAAGAACTTGTTCGTTTTTTAAAATCAACTTTAATATGTACTAATTTTTGAGCGTTTTGCCCTGCTTGTACATATACTGTTTGGTCGTTTCTACCGACAAAAGTTTGATGCTGATGACCTGTGATTAATAAATCAATCACTCCTATATGTTGCATTATTTTTTCTGCTTCATTTACTTTTTGTTCTCTTTCATTCGTAGAAGTATTAAGCTGATTTAGACCACCATGATATATAACAATTAAAAAGTCTGGGGCTTCACTTTCATGAATATAGCTAATCCATCTTTTGGCAGAAACTAGTGTTTTTTCAATAACCACATCGTGTTCCATTTCAAAATATTCACGTTCCATTAATCCATCAGAAGTTAAACCAACGATAGCGATTTTAATACCTTCTATTTCTTTTATCGTATAAGGCGTTGAAAAATATGGTTCCTTAGTACGATTATATTCTATATTTGCAGATAACCAAGGAAACCTTGATAGTGATACTGCTCTAGAGAAAAATGACAACCCAAATTTAAATTCATTTGGGCTTATGCCACTCGCATCATATTCCATAGCATTCATGAGCTTAATCATCGGATGTCGTTTATACGGTGCTACTACTGCATAATAAAATGCAGCTAGAGAACCGGCTAAACTACCTCCACTATCTAGCAATATTACATTGTTATTGCGCTGTCTCATGTGTTTTACATATGTACCAGCGCGATAAATGTTAGATCCATGATGTCCATTTAAAAAATAACTATGCATATCCGAAGTCGCTATAATATCAACATTTATTTTTTCACTTTGTGTCATATACCTCGCCCCTTTATCACTCACAGTTTAACACGATTGCGCTATATTACGATACTAAAGTAATTAATTAACCATGTTACTGATTAAAAAATGTGGACTCAATAACAATGTCAATATTACTTTTTTGACATTGCCACCTTGCCCACAAAATTATTAGTACAAATGACCTTATATTGTTTTTTAGCTTAGTCTAATATTAACCAATTTGAATACGTTCTTTTGGATAATGATACTTATCTGGTTCTTTCCTACCACCGAGCATAATAATAAAGCTAATCAATCCAACACGTCCTATAAACATGAGACCCATAAGTATTACTTTGGATGTTGAATGTAAATCGCTCGTAATTCCTAACGATAAACCACATGTTCCAAATGCTGACATGACTTCAAAAAACACTTCTAACAATGTCATTTCACTATTTTCAATGATTAAAATGCTGACAATACTAGCGAAAGTAATCAAACTAGCCATAGTGAAAACTGCAAATGAACGTTGTACATCCATCGCATGGATTTCACGATTAAATACTTTAATGGAAAACTTCTCTGAATTATTATTATAGTTAAGTAGAAATAAGATTAATATTGCGAATGTTGTTGTTCTTATTCCTCCTCCGACGGAACTTGGAGATGAACCAATAAACATCAAGAATCCCATAATGGCATTTGTACCTTCACTAAATTGACTTACATCAATAGTTTGTAAACCTGCACTACGTGTAGTTGAAGAATTAAATAGTGCATAGAATAAACTTTTATGCCAACTCATGTTCTGTAAAGCGTGATTATGCTCAAGTACTAAAATAATAATTACACCAAAAACGAATAAGAATAAGTATGTTGACGTTGTAATTTTAGTAAATAATGAAAATCTAAAATTAGGTATTCTATTTTTAATATACGCTTTCACTTCAAGTAACACCGGAAAACCTATTGAACCTAAAATAATTAAAAACATTACTATAGTTTGTACAAAGTAATCATTTGCGTAAGGAATCAAGGACTGGCCGGTTATATCTAAACCACCGTTAGTTGTTGCTGATACCGACACGAAAAAGCCTTGCATGATCGCATATGATAAATCCGGATTATCTCTGTAAAAATAAAATGTTAATAACATAGCTGCCACAAATTCAATAGCAAGCATTGTTTTCACAATATCTAATATTAATTTAACTGTACCACTCATCGTATCTTTATTATTATCCAACATAATGAGTTGACGTTCACGGATACCAATTCTTTTGCCTAAAACTACCCATAATAACGTCCCGATTGCCATAACACCGATGCCACCAATATTTAAAATCACCATAATAATGATTTGGCCAAAAGTCGAAAAAGTTTCGGAAATATTTATAGGAGTCAATCCCGTAACACTTACTCCGGATACTGCGACAAATAAAGTATCAATCGGTTTTACATCTACACCACTTTTATATACAAATGGTAAATTGAGTAATAAAAATGATACGACTATAGCAACGAGATAATACATGACAATCCCTTGTTGAGGGCTAGATTTTTTAAATAATTTATTAAAAATAGACAACGCTTTTACTCACCTCAACGTCACTTCAATTTAAGTTTAATATCTTTTACCTTACCATCTCTATATATTTTAAGTGGTAGAGTATCCAAATCATCTTTGTGACTAAAAATAATTTGTCTGTATCTTAGTTTATCTTCTAATTCTTTACCATCTAATTCTACTATGACATCATTTTTTTGCAACCCAGATTTTTCAGCTAAACTATTTTCTTGTACTTCACCAATAACTACACCATTATCGATGTCTTCAGGTAATTGTAATGAAGCTTTAGCGTCATCATTTAATTCTGCAGTATCAATAATTTTCACGCCAGTATTTGGATATTTTACTTCACCTTTTTTTTCTAGTTCTTGTGCAGTTGATAATGCTGTATTTACAGGTATAGCAAATGCAATTCCTTCTACATTATCCATACTAATTTTCAAGGAAGCAATACCTACTAGCTTGCCATCTCTATCTATAATGCCGCCACCAGAGTTACCAGGGTTTACTGGAGCATCAATTTGAAATGCATCCATCAGCACATCATAGTTGTCATCTTTATCAATGTCAACTGGTACATGTCTATTCAGACCTGAGATTATTCCACTGGAAATAGACCCTTTAAAATCAACACCTAACGGATTACCTACTGCAATTATTGGTTCACCTAAAACCAGTTTTTGCGAATCACCATGTTTAATTGCTTTAATATCACTTTGTTTTTTTATTTTAGCTTTGACAACTGCTATATCTGACCATTTATCAGTGCCAATGACTTTACCAATTGTTTCATTGTCATCACCATATGTAATCTTTTGTTGTTCTTTATCTCCAACAACATGTGCATTCGTTATAATAAAAATAGAGTCGTCCACTTTTTTGTAGACGACACCAGAACCTAGTTCATTTTCTTGTCCTGCTTCTTTAGTTTCATTCTGTACTGATGAAGCGTCATCACTTGTATTATTTTCTACAGTGACTACAGAATGAATAGCTTTATTCGCACTCTTCATCGTGTTTGTGTACTGTTTATGATCATCGATACTGCCATTTAAAAATCCATCTTTATTGTGACCGTTGTTATCTACATTATTAAATATCGCATTCATCAAGGTTAATATTAAAATTACGCCAATAACAATTAAGATTTTAGCCCAATGGAATTTAATAAAAGCTCGTGTCTTATCTTGCCATGTTGGTTCAGTTTTAGATGTTGCTTGTTGTGTTGCTGACTGTTGCTCATCACTAGTTGTATTCGACGTAGTGTCTGCATCAACAGAATCGCTCACCTGAGATTGTTGTGCTTCTTCAGAGTGAAAATTCGTATTTTCATCCGCTGCTAATTGTGACTGATGCTCATCTTCATTTTGATCAGTTGTTGCTTCATTTGATGTCGATTTTGATAATGTTGTTGCTTCTGGACTCGAACTTTCTTGCACTTCAGTTGTTTCTTGCTCAATTGTTTTATCATCTGTTGTTGCATCTTCATTAGCTGTTGGGCTAGTTTGAGCGTCAGTTTCAACTGACGTGTTGCGCTTTTTCATTTCTTGTTGTTGCTGTTGAATTTCTTCTTGAGTGAGTTTTTCGATACGTGACTTTTGTAAATTTTCTTTCACTCTTTCTTCGTTGTTTTTAGCTACCTCTTCATCTTTAAGTGCTTGTTGTTGTTGTAGCTGCTGCTCGTATTTGATACGTTGTTCACGTTCTTCATTATGAAAGAACTGGCGGCGTTTACGACGATATTTCTTTCTAGGTATGATTATTTTGTTGTCTTTATCCACCAAATCTCCTCCTTCATCCGCTTATCATTATCCTTTCATTATGACATATTGCACAAAAAAATTCTTCTTTATTTCATCTTAATATGCAAAAAGTTGATACACAATATCTTTATTTTGTTAATTTTTTAACAGTTAACCATAATATAACTGAAAAAGCATTGGATTACACCTTTGAAAAGGTCCATCCAATGCTTTGATAATTAGTTTTTATGTTTTTTGTTATTACGCATAGACGTTAACCAGCCTACGATAACAAGTAAAATCATAACAGCCCAGAAAATAGTTTGCCAAATGGCACCGTGAGGGAATTCATGAGGTATTAAGCCAATGTCTTCGTGCGCTAACACAAGAACTATCAACTTAATGCCGACCCAGCCTACGATAGCAAATGCCGCACCTTCTAAACCTGGATATTTATTTAACAACTCTACAAAGTATGTTGCCGCAAAACGCATGATTACGACACCGATTAAACCACCTAGGAACATTACAGTGAATTGCCCTAAGTCCATACCACCAAAATGAATACCAACTTTTGGTAAAGTAATAGCGATAGCCATTGCCGCTAACATTGAATCGATAGCAAAAGCAATGTCTGCAAATTCAACTTTGGCTACAGTGCCCCAAAACGCTTTGGAACTTGTTTTAATTTCTTCTCCATCTTCATCGTAGTGATGACTATCATTGCCAATTTCTTCATTTTCATCCTTATGTTGGAAGAAATTGTACAGGTTTTTGATGGACATATAAAGTAAATAAAGTGCACCTGCTGCTTGGATATACCAAAAATTTGCGATAATACTTATTAAAAATAGTGCTAAAAATCTAAATACAAATGCACCTAATAAACCATAGAACAAGGCTTTTTTACGTTGTTCTGGGGGTAAATGCTTAACCATAACAGCCATTACGACCGCATTATCAGCCGCCAATAAACCTTCTAAGAATACTAAAACAACTATTACCCATAAATAAGGTAAGATCAAACTCGGATCCATGACATTACAACTCCTTTAATTTTACATAAAAATAGAGACCTAAGCTAATAAGTTATGACCCACTGCTTCACATAAACTACAGAAAGACACAACTACAAGCAAAGGTCTCACTCAGCAAAAATACATTTACCCATTTTACCGGAAGTGCAAACACTTCGTAATGACGATAAAACGACTCTAATTGCTCCTTGTATTACTACAGTGCTTTATTAGAGCTAAGTTACTCCCCTCTGACATTTAGTCATAGGTATTCTATTTTTTTTTATTATACACGAAACTTTACTTATAATAAACTATATAACTTAATTTCAGGGAATTTTTCTTCAAACCAGCGCGTTGCAAAATCATTTTCAAATAAAAAGACGTATTGATCATAACGGTCTTTCACTAATATCGAACGTGAAGAATTCATTTTTTCTTGAATATCATCTTCATTTTCAATCCAACGTGCTATTTTCTTCCCTACTGGTTCCATAACTACATCTACGTTATATTCATTTTTAATTCTATGCTCAAACACTTCGAATTGGAGTTGTCCTACTGCACCTAGAATGATTTGGTTCGTGTGCAATGTTTTATAATATTGAATTGCACCCTCTTGCACTAGTTGTTCAATTCCTTTATGGAAATGTTTTTGCTTCATAACGTTTTTAGCAGAAACTTTCATAAATAATTCAGGTGTAAATTGAGGTAGCTCTTGGAAACTATATTTTTGATTTCCACCTACTAAGGTATCTCCAATTTGGTAATTACCGGTATCATATAATCCGATAATGTCACCAGCGACAGCATGATTTAACGTTTCTTTATCATCAGCCATAAAGGATGTTGAACGTGTAATTTTTTGTTTTTTCTTTGCTCGTTGTAATGTCACATCCATGCCACGTTCAAATGCGCCACTCACTATCCTCATAAATGCTATACGGTCTCTATGCTTAGGATCCATATTGGCCTGAATCTTAAAAATGAAACCAGAAAAGTCTTTGTCATAAGGAGAAACAGCTGTATCTTCTTTTGTTTGACGTGCATCTGGCATAGGCGCATGATCCACATAAGCATTTAGAAATTGTTCTACTCCAAAATTAGCTAATGCCGAACCAAAGAACACCGGTGTCAATTCACCCGCTAATAATGAATCATTATCAAATGAACCACCCGCTTCTTCGACAAGCATCAATTCTTCGATAGCCTGTTCAAAAGCACTATCATTCGTTATAGGATGAGATTCTTCCAATTCATAATCATCATTTAAATGTAATAAATTTTCTTCATCTCTAAAAGGTTCAATAGTTCTTGATTCTCTATCGATAATACCGAAAAAGTTTTGTCCCATGCCTACTGGCCAGTTCATTGGATAAGTTTCTATTTCGAGTGTTTGTTCTATTTCTTCTAATAATTCAAATGGTTCCTTACCTACACGATCTAGTTTGTTAATAAATGTAAAAATAGGAATACCACGCATTTTACACACTTTGAATAATTTTAATGTTTGTGGTTCAATCCCTTTCGCACAGTCAATTACCATAACTGCGCTATCAACAGCCATTAATGTACGATACGTATCTTCTGAAAAATCTTCATGGCCTGGTGTATCTAATATATTAATTTTATAGTGATCATAATCAAATTGCATCACAGAACTAGTTACTGAAATACCACGTTCTTGCTCTACTTTCATCCAATCACTTGTAGCAAACTTCCCACTTTTTTTACCTTTTACTGTCCCAGCTTCACGAATTGCACCACCGAATAACAATAGTTTTTCAGTTAATGTCGTTTTACCAGCATCGGGGTGAGAAATAATAGCAAACGTTTTTCGTGCTTCAATTTCTTCCTTAATTGTCATTTTAATTCTCCTTTAATACTCGTCTATCCATTCAATTACTCTTGTTGCAATTTGGGTACATTTTTGTTCGTCGAATATTGTAAATAAATGCATGATTATTTCTTCTTTCATTTCACAAGTATCGACCTGAGTTGTTAACTCTAACGACCAATTATAATCAGGTATCCCTACAAAATAGTGATGTATTTGGTCATCTTTATGCAGGTACACTCTAGTATCATCTGGTAAGTGTCTAATCTGCATGTGGCCCACCGCCAAATTTTGCATATGCTGCGTCTAAACCAATTAAATCGTCACGATGTGGTACTTTAACATGTCCTGGCATAATTTGATAAGGTTCTCTACCTTTCGAGGCTAACACAACGGTATCTCCTGGCTGTGCAATTTCAATAGCATGTTTAATTCCTTCTGCACGATCAGTAAACTCTACGTAGTTATTATGCGTAGCACCTTTCGCTAATTCTGAAGTTAGCATTTTCGGATCATCGTTTGCCGGATTATCAGGAGTAAAAATAACGTAATCAGCACGACAAGCGACACGGCCCATTTCAGGAGTTTTAGTTAAATCACGTTCTCCCGCCATTCCACATAAAAAGATTAGGCGCTGTTGTGCGAATGGTTTTACAGCATCAATTAATTTATCCATTCCATCAGCTGTATGCGCGTAATCAATAATTAAGTCAATTGGCAATTCAGGATCTAGCACTTCTAAACGTCCATCGACAGGCTCTAAATATTCAACAACATCTATAACTTCTGTCAAAGGTATGCCCTTACTCCATACTGCAATGATTGCTGCCATGATATTAGAAATATTAAATTTTCCAACGTATGGGGATTTAACTGGATACACACCAAAAGGCGTTGCCAAATCAAAAGTAACACCTTGCAATGTTTCATTAATATTAATGGCCGTAAATTGTGCTTCACGATCGATACCATAAGTAAAAACCTCAAACGGTGTCACAGATGTTAAATATTCAGCAAAATCATCATCGTTATTAACAATGGCATATTTCTCTTTTGCTAAATCTTCACCTAATTGGCTAAACAATAATGATTTAGCATGCCCATATGCCTCCATAGTGCCATGGAAATCTAAGTGATCTTGCGTTAAATTTGTAAAGATTGCCACATCAAATTCGACTCCGCGTAAACGTCCCAACGCCAAACCATGACTCGATACTTCTAAAGTCATCGCTTCAGCTTGTTGTTGGACAGCTTCATTTATTTTCTTCGTTAATACTACCGTTTCAGGTGTTGTATTAGCACCTTTAGTTTTTTCTTCATTTATTTGAAAGCCGTTAGTACCTAAATAGGCACTGCCTTTATTTAATTTTCTATAAATATGATGAATCATTGTCGCAACAGATGTTTTACCATTTGTTCCAGTTACACCATAAGTTATTAATTGCTGGCTTGGATAATTAAACAATAAGTTGACTAAGATACTTGCTACACGTAAAGTGTCAGGCACTATAACTTGTGTCACATTACCTGTAAGTGTCAACTGTCTATTAACTACTACAATTTCACACCCTGCATCCACTACATCTTGACAAAACTTATGACTATCCACTGTATAGCCCTCTGATGCTACAAATATGCTTTGTGCTGTAGCAGTACGTGAGTCAGTTGTTATATCAACTATATCTTGTTCTAATGATCCAATAACTTGTTTTACTTTTATTTTGTCAAACAACGTTTTCGCATCCAACATCTATCGCTCCTTTAAATCACATATGTTTATTATACACGTTTTTTCTTGTTTTTATAGCAATGATTTCTTGAAATTCATGATTTGTTTCTTCATTTTATGGCTATAGTTTAAATAAACAAACTATTAGAAAGTTTAATAATACTTGGAGAATTTTAACTTGATGTAAGTCATATGTTAAGTCTTTCTATAATTTGCTGATTATAATGAATCTGACGATACATTTTACTTTATTAATGCTAATCTATACTTATAAAAATAGATTTCATTGTAACTCATATATACTTAAACTAGTATGAATCATTTTACATCAACTTGTAAAATGATATAATCTTCTTTAATTGCGTTTTTTTCTTTCGCACTGCTTAAAATTACGATAAAATAATTATGCATCACACTACATTATTGGAGGGTGGCTTTCATGGTTACTCAAAAGAAAAAATTATTGATAATTACTGGTTCATTTGGTAATGGTCATCTACAAGTTACGCAAAGTATCGTGAATGAATTTAATGCTATGAACCTTGATAACCTAACTGTAATTGAACATGATTTATTTTTAGAAGCTCACCCTTTATTAACTTCTATATGTAAAAAATGGTATATCAATAGTTTTAAGTATTTTAGAAACATGTATAAATCATTTTATTATAGTCGACCTGAGGAGTTAGACAAATGTTTTTATAAATATTACGGCTTAAATAAATTAATAAATTTATTATTAAAAGAAAAACCGGATTTAATTTTACTAACATTCCCTACTCCGGTTATGTCAGTATTGACTGAACAATTTAACATTAATATTCCTGTTGCCACAGTAATGACTGACTATAAAATGCATAAAAATTGGATTACCCCTCATTCTGAAAGATATTATTTAGCTACTGAGGACTTAAAAGAAGAATTTGCATCTATTGGTGTTCCTAAAAATAACATCAAAGTAACGGGTATTCCTATCTCTGATAAATTTGAGGCAGCTATCGATAAAAGTGAGTGGTTAAGTAGCAATCACTTAGATCCTGATAAACCTACTATATTAATGTCAGCAGGCGCTTTTGGTGTTTCTACTGGTTTCGGTCAGATGATTAAAGATATGCTTATCCAAAGTCCACAATCTCAAATAGTTATGATTTGTGGTAAAAGTAAAGAATTAAAACGTAGCTTAACGGGACAATTTAAAGACTATAATAATGTGTTAATTTTAGGTTATACTCAACATATGAATGAGTGGATGGCTTCGAGTCAATTGATGATTACTAAGCCAGGGGGTATAACTATTTCTGAAGCACTGACGAGACAAATTCCTATGATTTTCTTAGATCCAGCACCAGGTCAAGAGTTAGAAAACGCACATTATTTTGAAGCCAAAGGATTCGGTAAGATCGCTTATACACCAAATGATGCTATCTCGTATGTTGCAGAGTTAACATCACAGCCTGACGCTTTAGCAATGATGTCACAACAAATGGACGACTCTAGAGTAACATATTCAACTTATAAGTTATGTAAAGATTTACTAGACCTCATGCATCATTCTAGTCAATATGAGGAAGTATATGGAAAGGTTCCTTTATATGCAAAGCTCTTCGTTAAATAATTACGCACACAATAAAAATTTCATAATCATGCTTATAATATTATTTTTAATGGAATTTGCCCGAGGAATGTATATATTGAGTTATTTATCACTACTTCCAACTGCAACTTCCATAGCGGTAGGTGTTACATCTATCGCTATTTCTATTCATTTTATAGCAGACGCTGCAACCAATTTTGTCATTGGTTTTTTACTCAAACGATTAGGTACTAAAGTAGTATTAACATTAGGTTTCTTACTTGCCTTTTTCAGCTTATTTCTAGTTATTTGGTTTCCAACAAATCCAATTGTCTTAATTGCTAGTGCAATTTTACTAGGAATCGCTGTTAGTCCAATTTGGGTCATAATGTTAGCTAGTGTTGAAGAAAAAAATCGTGGCAAACAAATGGGCTATGTTTATTTTTCTTGGTTGCTAGGTTTATTAGTTGGTATGGTCTCAATGAATATTATCTTTAAATTCCATCCAACGAATTTTGCCTTTATGATGTCACTCATGGTTTTAGTCGCATGGGTATTATATTATTTCGTAAAAATCAGATTAACAAATTACAATACGAAACCAGTAGCCCAACAAATCACACAAATTAAAAATGTAACTAAAAAGCATATGCTGCTATTTCCAGGTATTTTACTACAAGGTGCAGCAATTACTGCATTAGTCCCAATTTTACCTATTTATGCAACAGAAGTTGTTGGCGTATCAACTGTTGAATACACCATTGCACTTATTATCGGTGGCATTGGCTGTGCCATTTCAATGCTTATTCTGTCAAAATTAATAGATAATAATGGAAGACTATTTACCTATAGTGTAATCATCGGTGGTTTCACATTGTATGCATTATTAATTTTTGCATTATCTCTTATTACTAATATTTATATAGTATGGGGACTCGCTGTTTTCATCGGTTTAATGTACGGTCTACTACTACCTGCATGGAATACATTTATGGCAGGTCACATTAATCCTGAAGAACAAGAAGAAACTTGGGGAGTTTTTAATAGTGTTCAAGGTTTTGGTTCTATGATTGGTCCGTTATGTGGCGGACTTATTAAAGAGTTCACGCATAGTGTTAACAATACATTTTATTTTTCAGCACTAGTCTTTTTATTTTTAGCAGTCTTTTATGCGCTCTACTTTATAAAAAACCGCAAAAATTTAATATAAAGTACTACTGACAATCAATAATGTTTTAACGTATATAAAAGTCACGGTCGTAAAATTTAGTTAACACTATTAAATTTTACGACCGTGTTTTTTATAATTACATAGTTGCTATTTAAATGCTTCTTATTGTGAAACTGCTGAGCGGAAACGCCTTGACCCATATCTCCCCTTCTTTATATTTACTAATGTATATTTAAGATTTAAATACAATGATTAATTTTGGTAGCGATTTTGGCCGACTCCTGTGGTAATAGCGCTCGCCGAAGACTACAGGCTGAGGCAGTGCTCGCGGAAAGCGTGCACAAAAAAACTGCCAACAAAGCCGGAAACTTTGTCGACAGTCTAGCCTAATCAAGTATTATTTCAATTAGGTTTTATTGCAATAATACCTTTTATTTCACTAGAGCTAACATTGTTAGTCTCTATGAGGATAATTTACAATTAAGCTAAATTAAAAGTATCTTCAACTTTCCACTTTTCAGCTTCATCATCATATTTCACTAAAGAAACTTGATCAATAGTTTCTTTATAATCAATACCTGCTAATTTAACTTGTCCATAAATATCTTCGAATTCTTGACTTGTTAATCCTTGAGCAATTGTAAAATGTGGAACAAACGGATGATCAGGTTGTCCATAAAAATCACCATTATTAAATTGATCAAACAAGTTTTGAATTTCATCTGTTTTTTGCACTTTAAAATAAATAACATTATTTATCGGTGCAAAGCTAGAAGCCTTAGTTGCATGCACATCGATTGGTTGAAGCCCTTCTAGACGTGATTTAATATCTTCTTTAACAGCTTCGAAATCTTCATCTTTAATCTCAAATTGCCCTTTAATTGTAATATGCGGCATAATTGTCGCATAATGTGAATCATAACGCTTACGGTAAGCATTTACTTCATCTTGAAATGCTTTTGACGGAATTAATGCTAATCCTAAAATCATTGAAATTCCTCCTTTGTTTAACATATTACCATTATAGCAAATTTCAGAAAAATTCGTTACTTTAAACTTTATTTAACTTCAATTTTTAGTTTTTATTAAAAAGAAATATTATCTGATAAAAAATAAGTAAGTGTATCTGCTAATAATGGTTTCCAAGATTTCCAACGATGACCACCATCAAATTCTTGATAGTAATAGGTCATTTCCTGTGTTGCTAATAATTGATTCAATGCTCTATTAGGCGTTAAAAAATCGGCTCTTTTACCAGTTGTTGGTAAGGCAAAATCGGCCTCCTCTAATCCTACAGTATGCCAAACTGTTAAAATGTCAGTAAATTGACATCTTTGCACCAATGTTGTAATCACGTCGTCATGTTGTGGACTAAGCATACCTACTTGGCTAAACACGCGTGGATAAGTTAACGCCGTTATTAAAGCAACACTGGCTGCTAAACTATCTCCAAGTAGTAGTCGTCCATTACCTACTTTATAAGTTGGAAATTGTTGATCTATATACGGTAATATTTCTTGAGCCATAGCTTTAACTGTTAAAGGTGTACGCTCACCTTGTGGGTGAAACTCTGCTCTTCTTTTATCTACCGATTCATAGTTAAATCCAACAAATATCGCTCTTTCTACTTCATTGTTTGCTCTTAATTTTTCATAAGTTCTATGAATTTGTCCAAAACTATAAAAGTCTTTACCATCAAAGCAAAATACTACTTTATATTTAAATAAGGCTGTATAGTCTTTGGGTAAATAAATAGACAACTTAATATCCCTCTCTAATATTTTACTGGGAAAGTTAATTTCATTTACGCTTCCTGCTTGAAACTCGGTCATAAAAATATGCGCCTCCTAGTTTTCTTAACGCCATTGTACCAAGAGACGCAGTATTTTCAAATATACTGACTAGTATTAAATTGTATAGATTTACTCTTTTTGTCGTTCTTTTTCAAGCCGTTCAGGATAATCATAGTGCCAAAATACTGCGTTAGGCACTTCATTCTTATCTGGTTTATATATCGCTTGCTTACCTGAACCCAATTTTTTCTTTTGTCGCTCATAATCTTTCAAAGCATTGATTGCTGGGCGATGTAATATCCATATAGCTATGATGTTTAACCATGCCATTAAGCCAACACCTAGATCACCCATACCCCAAGCAGCCTCTGCAGTTTTAACGGCACCAAAAATAGTTGCAGCTATTAAAATTATACGTGTGACGTTAATCCAAAAGAATGTGTTGGAATAATTTTTATTTTTTGTAAGATAGGTTATATTGGTTTCTGCAATATAGTAATACGCTAATATTGTAGTAAAAGCAAAGAAGAATAATGCAATCGCTATAAAGTACGACCCAATACCAGAAAATGCTGGATCGAAATGATATGAACTACCTTGGAATGCTTTATCAATACCAGCTTGTGCATACATTGCAGTACCAGAATAATCTTTGTCACCATTAGCCATAGGTACAAAAATTTCGTTATTTTCAATAAGTCTCGGACCACCATCACTATTTGTTTTACCATCAGTAACATTGTAAGTGCCAGATAATAAAATAATAAGTGCTGTAGCTGTACAGACAAACAATGTATCAACATACACAGAAAATGATTGTACTAATCCTTGTTTGGCAGGATGAGACACTTCAGCAGCCGAAGCCGCATGAGGCCCTGTACCTTGTCCTGCTTCATTTGAGTAGAGTCCACGTTTCACTCCAATTTCAATCATAGCCCCTACAATGCCACCAAAAGCAGCTTCCATTCCGAATGCTGATTTAAAAATTAACGCAAATAAAGCTGGTACATGTTCGATATTTATAATGATAATAATAACTGCTATTAAAATGTACGCAATCGCCATGAAAGGTACGATAGCAGTGGCAGCATTAGCAATCCATTTAATACCACCGAAAATAATTAACGCTAATAACACAGCTAAAGCTATAGCTATTATCCATGCATCAAAACCAAAAGCATTTTTCATTGAACTTGCAATTGCATTTGATTGAACACCTGGTAGCAAAAGCCCTACCGAAATTACTGTAACAATCGCGAATATTAAACCATAAATTTTCCCAATTTTACCTTTCATTCCATATTCAATGTAGAAAGCAGGTCCACCACGATATTCCCCTTTTTCTTCACGTTTGTAGATCTGACCTAATGTCGATTCTATAAAGGCACTACTCGCACCTAAGAACGCTGACGCCCACATCCAAAATACTGCACCAGGGCCCCCAATAAAAATAGCTGTAGATACACCTACAATATTACCTGTTCCCACACGTCCTGCTAAAGATAAAGCAATCGCTTGGAAACTTGATATCCCAGTAGGTGATTTCTCACCTTGAAACATCAACCTTATCATTTCTTTAAAATGTCTAATTTGAACAAAACGCATCATAAACGAAAATATTACACCGGTTAACAACAAACCATAAACTAGCGGTTTACTCCATACTAATTCATTAAGCCATGCAACAAAATTTTCTAACATCATTTTATCCCCCTTGTCATATCACAGTATTTGCGTGATATAATGCTTATTATTATACACATATGTAAGCGCTTGCACAATGGATATTTTTTACTTTTCCATTCATTAATTGTAGATTTATGAATGGTTCTATTTTTGTCTTTTGTTGTGCCACGTTATAAGCTATACTAAAGTGTAATCTATTATTGCTTTAGGAGGACAGTTCTATGTTAAATAAAGTATGGTTTAGAACTGGGATTGCCTTAATAATCCTATTTATACTAATTAAATTAGTAATGGAAGTTCATTCCATCTTCATACCGTTTATCATTATTTTACAATCTGTACTTCTACCATTGTTATTAAGTGGTTTTTTATTCTATCTATGTCTTCCTTTTCAAAAGATTTTAGAGAAATATAATGTACCACGTTGGGGAAGTATCACAATTATCTTTATCGGGTTAATCATTGTTATCGGCATCATCGTCGGTATTGTAGGTCCAATGATTGTAGAACAAATTGATAATTTGATCCAACAAATCCCTATGTTACAAAATGAAGTACAAAATATTATCCAATTTTCATTAAACCAAATGGAACGCTTGCCGTCAGATGTTACGGAAAGAATCAATAAAGTTGTTGGCTCTATGGGTGATAACGTTGCTGATATTTTATCTAATTCATTAAGTTATATTACTTCTATTATTTCAACAATGTTCTTATTAATTATGGTTCCATTTTTCTTAATCTATATGTTAAAAGATCATGAGCGTTTTATACCATTTATTGCACGCATTTTTAAAGGTGAACGCAAAGTATTTGTTGTAGATTTATTGAAAGATTTAAACGAAACTGTAAAATCTTATATCCAAGGTCAAGTAACAGTAAGTTTAATTTTGGGACTAATCTTATATATCGGCTATTCTATTTTAGGTTTAAATTACACACTATTATTAGTAATGTTCGCGATTGTAGCAAATATGATCCCATTCCTAGGTCCTTGGATGGCGTTTGCACCAGCAGGTATTATCGCAATTATTCAAAGCCCTTCTACATTTATTTGGGTTTGTATCATTACATTAATTGCACAACAATTAGAAGGAAATGTCATAACACCTAACGTTATGGGTAAATCTTTAAATATTCACCCATTAACTATCATTGTAGTGATTTTAGCTGCAGGTAATTTAGGAGGCTTTATGCTAATACTTATTGCTGTACCATTATATGCAGTAATTAAATGTATTGTTAGAAATATTTTCAACTATAGACAAAAAATTATAGATAAAGCACAATCTACTGTGCATGATTAACGGATGGACTTAAATCCCCATTCGTAAAATAAGAGGACTAATCCTTATATGGATTGGTCCTCTTTATTATCTTAGCCTCTTTTTATCATCAGTTCATATATAAAAAACGTTGGTGCATGCACCAACGTTTTACACTTTATTATTTTATTGCATGATAGCCGCTATCTACATGAATGTTTTCACCAGTAACACCACTTGCAAAATCACTTAATAAGTATGCAGCTGTTTTACCCACTTCTTCTTGAGTTACATTACGTTTTAACGGTGCGCGTTCTTCAATTTCTTTAAGAATAGTATTGAAACCGCCGACCCCTTTAGCACTTAATGTACGAATTGGACCTGCAGAGATAGCATTAACACGAATATTATCTTCACCCAAATCCGCTGCTAAGTAGCGTACATTAGCTTCTAAACTAGCTTTAGCTACTCCCATTACATTGTAATTAGGTACAGCATATTCTCCACCGATATACGTAGTAGCAACAATACTACCACCCTCAGTCATTAATTTTTTAGCTTCTCGAGCTACAATCGTTAATGAGTATGAACTAATATCTTGCGCTAATAAGAAACCATCTCTTGATGTATCAGAAAAACGGCCACGTAAGTCTTCAACATTACCGAATGCGATAGAGTGATATACACCATCAATGTGTCCTACTTCTTCGCCAATTTTAGCAAATCCTGCAACGACATCTTCATCGTTTTGTACATCAACTTGATACATATGTGTTTCAGTTTGGTTTAATTGCTCAACTAGACGCTCTAATTCTTTTTTACTACGCTCTTTACGATATGTAAATACTAGTTTAGCACCTAATTCATCTAGCACTTTTGCCACACCAAAACCAATACTACGTTTATTCGCAATACCCATAATAACATACGTTTTATTTTCCAAATTAAACATTAGACTAACTCCTTTAATTTATATAAATTGATTTCACTTCAATGATTGTTTAGTACAATCCACATTATATTACTTAATTATACCAGTAATTATTTTAACATTGCTACATTTAACTGAACAATTAAATACATTAATTTAATTATTTAATTTGTATTATGTTAAGTAAGTCGCCTACTGGACATGGGCGTTGTTAATAATAAAATTCTAATTCTCGTTTTAATTCATCTACATATTCTTTAGAGCCAGTTACAATTAGTCTATCACGATAACGTAATTGCGTATCACCATGAGGTACGATAGATTCATTATTACGAATAATTCTTACAAAAATAATATCGCCATCGAATGGGAAGTTACGTAATTGTATTTGATCATATTTATGATTCAACATCGCAATTTCGTATAATGAAGTTTCTACATTACTTAAGATATTTAACATATTAGGTGTTTCAATTAGACCTTTAAGCAAAATTTTATTACTTAAATAACTACTAAAGATTTCAATACCTTGTGCACGTAATTCTTGATCATCGGTATTACTTTCCAAACGACAAATAACACGTTCAACGCCTCGTTCTTTAGCCATTAACGCTACCTTTTTGTTAATATCATCGTCATTAGTAGAGCAGACAACGATATTTCTTTTGAACAAACCTAATCTATCTAACATGTCCGCTTCATAATCAGCAATTTCAATCATAGATATCTCATCAGCTAATTTACGTTTATCACTTAAATCTGTTCGATAGTACAATGAAACTTGGTATAACTGAGATGCTAAATTTTGAGCAATTGGTATCGTTAATTGGTTCTTTCCAATCATACTGACCTCAATTTTGCGTGTTGCTTCTTCAGGCATTGGGAACATTTTTTTAAATACGATCGGCACGAATACACATGTAATAACAGCACTTAAAATTAAAATGCCTGAAATTTCTGGTGTGATTGTTCCTAATTGTTCCGCAATTTTTGCCGAAGCAATAACCAATGATAATGTTGACGTTAATAAAAATGCTGTAGAAATCGTGGTTTTTTGATCAAACCAACGTCTTATATAAAAGACCGGAATTAATTTTGACACTAAAAAAGCTGCCATTAATAACGGAATAATAATTAACAGTGACGGTTCTTTTATTAAAGAAGGGATGTTTAAATCTACCCCAACCATTATAAAGAATATTGGTATGAAGAAACCGTAACCAAAGGAATCTAATTTTTCCACTAAATCTTCGTCTGGTTTTAACAAGGAAACAACGACACCGGCTAGAAACGCACCCAAAATATTTTCTGCACCAGCACCTTCTGCTAATGCTACTAATAATATGATTAGCGCAAATACTGCTCTAATACCGATTTGGGTAGTACCGTCCATTAACTTTTGTAAAAACTGCGCTTTCTTGAATACGCCACCGATTAAATAAAAGACAACTGTAAACACAACTAATGTGCTAATTAACCAAATAGAACCACTATGTGAAGCATGAATGGTGCCATATGCTGTTAATAAAATCATAGTAACCAAATCTGCTAACACAGCAACGAGTAAGATAAACTGTCCAATAGTCGTTCTCATAATGTTCATTTCTTTTAATGTAGGTACAACGACGCCTAATGAGATTGTCGAAATAATAATAATCATTAACAAGACGTCATCTATCAATCCAAACCACTTAAAGAGATAGGCAAAGACAATTGAAATTATCATAATAAACATAAAGACAGTAACAGCCAATTGTAAATGTCCCGGCACTTTTTTCTTCTCATTTTTACTATTACTACCTTTTTTAGAATCTTTTTTAAAGGCCGTAAAGTCTATTTCTAATCCACTTAAAAACATTAAAAAGATAAATCCTAATGTCGACAAAATATTAAGCATAGCATCTCTTTCTACAAGATTCAGAAAAGAGTTACCAATCACAATACCCATAAGTATTTCAGCAACGACGACTGGAATAAAAGTAATATTAAGTCTGTTGACAATAATAGGTGTTAAAAATGCTGCTAAAACAACTATAACAAGTGATACAAATTCCATATTGCCTCCTATAATAAATAAGACATGAATGACGTCGCTAGGCCAAAGTAAATTAGCATACTTACGATATCATTAATTGTTGTAATAAACGGCCCACTAGCAACTGCCGGATCAATATTAAGTTTGTTCATAACTAGAGGTATCATTGAACCAACTAACGTTCCTACTGTCATCGCTATAGTTAAGCTACTTGCAACAATAAGCCCTAAAATAGGTTGTTGGTACAGGACAATAATAATCATTAATAGAATAGCAGCACATACTAAACCACTTAAAAATCCACTTCCAGTTTCTCGTAATGCCACTTTGAATTTACTTTGTTCATCAATTTCACCAGTTGATATATTACGTACTGAAACGGCTAACGATTGTGTACCAGAATTACCTGACATGCCACTAATAATTGGAATAAAAGCTGCTAATAGTGCAACTTGTGATAATGTGTCTTCAAATGAGCCTAATATTGTGGCAGTTATCATACCTAGAAATGTTAATATAATAAGCCAAGGCAAACGCTTTAAAGCAGTTTTGGTAACAGAATCATTCGTAGCATCGACGTCACTAACACCTGCTAAACGTGAGTAGTCTTCGCTTGCTTCTTCATCTATTACATCTAAAATATCATCAATGGTAATAATACCAAGAAGATGATCTTGATAATCGACAACCGGCATAGCTATAAAATCATAATCTCGCATTTTTTGTGCTACGTCTTCTTGGTCATCAGCTACATTTGCACTAATAACACGTTCACTCATAATATCTTCAATATATGCATCATTTTCAGCAATAATTAAATCCCTTAATGACAACACACCAACCAATTGTTTATCATCATTCACTGCGAAAATTACATAAATGGTTTCTGCGTCTGGAGCTTGTTCTTTAACGTGCATCAATGCTTCTTTCACTGGCATAGTAGCCTTTAACGAAATATATTCAGTAGTCATGATACCGCCGGCAGTGTCTTCTTCATAATGCAGCAATGCTTTTATTTCTTTGGCATCATCTTTATTCATTAAAGTTAAGAGGCTGACTATTTTTTGTTTTGATAAATTGTTCATTATGTCTACAGCATTATCATATGACATATCTTCTAACACATGACTGGCATAGGATGCATTCATCGTATCAAAAAGTGCTTCATACTCTTCTTCATCAATTTCTAATTGATCGAAAAAATTAGCTACTTCTTCTGGAGATAAGACTTCAAATATACGTTGTCGAATTTCATCCTCGCTATCTTCAAAATACTCACTTTGTTCATATGTATGCATTGTTAAAAATTCAGTTCTAAATTCATCTATATGATTTTGTAACAATAAATCATCAAGTAAAACTTTATTATATACGTTTTCATCATCTAGTGTGATTGTTTCATTCTCATTATTCATAGTCGACACCTCCAGAATATATTTAAAATTATAGCATATTATAAATAGTAGTAAGTTTATCTGTTTGATCTTCAATTGTAATGATTTGTTGCGTAATAGGATGCGTGAAGGAAACACGCATACATTGTAGTAGTTGATGATGATAACGGGATGTTATCCCCCCATATAACCCATCTCCTACTAGTGGATGACCTATATGCTGAAAGTGAACTCTAATTTGATGTGTCCTTCCAGTTAGTAACTTGACCTGACATAAACTAAAGTTGTCTGTAGAAGCTAAACATTTAAAATGTGTTTCTGCGTATTTACCAGTTGGATCTACCATCCTTTGAATAATACTGTCAGGATGCCTCTTTATCGGTGCTTTGATTATTCCATTATCCTGTACTTTACCCATACAAATACATAAATAACGCTTATCTATTTGCGTTTCAGACATTAAATGATGAATATACCCATGTTTCGTAAATATAACAATACCTGAAGTATTACGATCTAACCGTGTAACGATATGTGGCACATAGCGTGTGAAAGATTGCTGTAAATATGCAAGCACTTGTTCTACTAAACTTTGATGTAAGTGTTCTCTAGAAGGTGCAATATTTTGATTCGCTGATTTCGATACAATAAGAATATAATCATCTTCAAATAAAATAGTTAATGGTGAATGATAAGGCTGTAAATTAAAACTCGGTTGTTCCTGTGGCAAACAAACAACTAACTCATCACCTTCAGTTAATTTTTTTCTTACCGTTACATGCTCATTATTAACAACTAAAGCGCCATTATTTTTAATGGCGCTTATCGTCTTACGTGAGTATGAATGTCTGTGTAAAAAATCTTTCAGCATTTCATTACGAAAGATTCGGTAGACAAATTTCATCAAATATCGTCCTCACTAGAAATGAATGAATCATGCACTCTCTTCCAAAATGGAAATGGTCTAAATCTAGCAAATCGCACTTTTTCATTCGCAACTCGAAATTGAATGGCATTGACATTCTTATGTTTTATACTTACATGATCAATTGTTGTTAAAATAGTGTCATGGTTCACAGGTGTAATTAAACAAGTATGATGTTTAGGTAAGACTAATGGTGAACCTACTGTTCTAAATACTCTATTATTTATAGATGCAATTTCTGCTATTTGCATTGCCTCTAAAGATGGATGAATAAGTGCACCACCAAGTGCTTTATTATAAGCTGTTGAACCTGAAGGTGTAGATACACATAATCCATCACCTCTAAAACGTTCAAATTGCTTACCACGTATATTTACGTCCACAACTAACGTTGAACCATTTTCAGTTTTCATTGTCGCTTCATTTAACGCTAAATATCTTGTTTCATAACCATTGTCATTATATCGCACTATGATTTCTAACAATGGATATTCAATTACTTGGAATTGTGAATTATTAATTTCTATTATTAATTTTTCTACTTCATGTGGTAACCAATCTGCATAAAAGCCGAGATGCCCAGTATGTACCCCGACAAAAGCGCAACGTGATAACATATGACTATATTTATGAAATGCTTGAAGTAAGGTGCCATCTCCACCTACAGAAATTACAATTTCTGGGTTGTCTTCATCTTCTACCATATTAAAGTCTTCCATATGGTTTATCATTTTATGCTTTAAGGCATTAGATTTAGAATCGCCTTTAGATAATATTGTATAACGCATGGATATACACCTCACTAGTCATTGTTATGTTTTTTCGCTCGCTTTTTGGAATAATATTGTTGTGCCTCTTGAATCTCATCTTTAATTTCCGACATTTCTTCATCTAATAAAAATGCCGCTTCAGCCGCACGTTCAAGCCTATGTTGGATCTCAGGCGGATAATCACTATCATATTTATAACGCAATGTATGTTCAATCGTCGCCCAAAAATTCATCGCTAATGTACGGATTTGTATTTCAGCCAATATTCTTTTTTTACCTGACAGTGTTTCTATTGGATATTCAATAATCACGTGATATGAACGATAACCACTTTGCTTAGTATTACTAATATAATCACGTTCTTCAACAACATTAAAATCTTTACGTTGCCTTAGTAGATTAACCACAACATCAATATCATCCACAAACTGACACATCATACGTAAACCTGCTATATCATACATTTCTTCATGTAATCGATCAAAAGGGATATGTCGCTTATTCGCTTTGTCGATAATACTAGTCATAGGTTTAACCCTACCAGTGACAAATTCAATTGGTGATGCTTGTTCACCAACTTCGTATTGTTTACGTAAACCCTTTAACTTTATTTTTAATTCATCTACAGCTTGTTTATATGGAGCTAAAAACTGATCCCATTGATTCATTGCGTCTCACTCCGCTTCACTCTAATTCAAACGTGTCTTCAACTACTGAAACAAACTCCTTACCATAATTTGAATTACCCTTAATATTTTCTAATATGTAAGTTAGTTCGTTATTAAATTCTGTTAATTCTAACGTGTCATTAACTATTATTTTTTTACCTTTATTTTCGTGTAACATCGACCATGTTTCTTGTACAAAAATAAGGTATGTATAAGATTCCCCATTATCTAAAATATGTGCGAAGGCATGATTATCACTATCAACAAGCATTTGTCCTGCTTCTTGTAATCCTTCTATTGATTCTTCGGTATAGCAAAGAATGCTATCATCTGTAATTTTGATTTCGTTAACATAAATACGCATGCTTGTTCCTCCTTATTCTTCATTAGTTTAACATAATTTCCTATTACATAACACGTCACATGACTATTATGAAATCCAACTTTTTTAAAGATTTATTATGTATATATAGTATTATTTTTTCGGATTACTTTAAATCTACAACAAAATTTTGCATAATAAAAGCCGAGGAGTGAATTATTTTGGCTACAAATAATGAAATTGAATTCAAACAATTATTAACAGCAACACAATACGACAATTTAACAGATTTTTACTTTAAAAATGAGACACCATTTTCACAAACGAATCATTATATAGACACACCAGATTTTCAATTAAAAGCACAACGTTGTGCATTGCGCATTCGTGTAAAAGACCAACACAATGAAATGACGTTAAAAGTTCCAGCCGCAGTAGGATTATTAGAATATAACTTCGATACTACTGTACAACCTGAAATTAACGCACCACTACCTCCTTCTCAACTGCCTCAAGATATCAAAGACGTTTTATCGCAAATGCATATTGATATCGAATCACTAGTAATATTAGGTTCACTTACCACTGAACGTTTAGAACGAGAGATAGACAATAATCTATTAGTCCTAGATAAAAGTACTTACCTAAATACAACTGATTATGAATTAGAATATGAAGTCCAAGAGTATAACTCAGGTTTGGCACAATTTCATGCGTTATTAGCAGAACATGATATCGATGCTGTCACACCCGATAATAAAGTACAACGTTTCTTTAACCGTAAAGAAGGGTTGCAATAATAAACACGGACAATTCTCCTAAAAGTCGAATTACTTTCATATGTAAATATTCATGTTATATTATTAATATATAAATGAAATATGGTGATAACAATTACTCAAACACCTTATGAAATTATCGGTTCTGAAGCTTTATACAACATGATTGATCACTTTTATATGCTTGTAGCAAAAGACCAACGTATAAACCATTTATTTCCTGGAGATTTTGAAGAAACGAGCCGTAAACAAAAACAGTTTCTGACCCAATTTTTAGGTGGTCCAAGTCTCTATTCACAAGAGCACGGACATCCAATGCTTAAAAGACGTCATTTAGATTTTACTATCACGACATTCGAACGTGATGCTTGGCTAGAAAATATGGCTACTGCAATTACAGCAGCTCAGTTTCCTGCAGGTGTAGGTGATTATTTATATGAACGTCTACGTCTAACTGCTAATCATATGGTAAATTCCGAAAATTAATTGTAGGTGAAAACACATGACTGGAGAATTAAAAATGATACATGCTAATAGTCGTGAAGATGCCAATCTTTCACCTGTAAGTAAAATAGAAATTTATTCATTTTTCGATCCATTCAGTACAGATTGTTTCAAACTATCTGCAATTCTGTCTAAATTGCGCCTTGAATATAAGCAATATATCCGAATTAGACATATTCTAAACCCATCTTTAAGAGTTTTAACGAAATGCCAAGCTCAAAGTACTTCTGATTTAGATAATATTGCACTAGCTTATAAAGCAGCTGAATTACAAGGTAGATTGCGTGCAGAAAGGTTCATACACCTTGTACAAAATGAAATAATCACAAAAAAAGATATTATTACTGAGGGTATGGTCAATGATTGTATAAATAATGCTGGTATAGATTACGATGTGTTCAAAGAAGACTTACACAATAAAGTACTAAAAGAAAGCTTGCAAGTTGATTTACACATTGCACGAGAAATGGATATAAACGAAGCGCCTTCATTAGTTTTCTTTAGTGAAGATGTACATGAAGAAGGCTTGAAAGTAGAAGGTTTGTATCCTTATCATATTTATACTTATATCATAAATGAATTGATGGGCACATCAATAGAAAAAGAATTACCTCCAAAGTTAGAAGAATATATTCAACAACAACAACTCGTAACCAAAGAGGAACTCCTAACAATTTATGAATGGCCCGAAAAGGTATTAAATAAAGAACTTAAAAAATTAGCATTGCAACAAAAAATAGAAAAATTACGTGATCCAAAAGGAACATTTTGGAGAGCCAAATTATGAACCAAAAAAATCCCGCTAGCGTCCATAGCGCTTGCGGGATTTTTTTATATACAATTTTATTATTTTGCAAATACTGCAAAACGCTGTTGTACATAATGTGCATTAGCAATTTCATCGACAATCGCTATCGCAAAATCAGCATAGCTTACATAATCACCGATAACTTCATCGTTGCTTATACGATATTCTCCTGTACGGTTACCTTCGTATTGAAAGTCTGGAGCTGGACTTACGAATGTCCATTGTACATTAGATTGGTTTTTCAGCTCCTCTAATGTCTTGCCTTGTGCTTGAGCAGTAGCCTTAAATTGTTCTGGAAACTCTGGTGTATCTATTAATTTTATTTTATGATCAGCATCTACATACAAACTACCTGCACCACCTACGACAATAAAACGTGTGGGACTATTAGCTATTAAACTTGTCAAATGCGCTATCGCTTGACTATGTTCGTATTGTTTATGTGGGTCTGGTTGACCAAAGGCATTGACGATAACATCAAATGGCGCTACGTCATCTTGATTTAAGTCAAACAAATCTTTTTGAATTACTTGTGAAGCAATTGTTTTATTGTTATTTCTTACTATTGCTGACACATCAAATCCCCTGTTTATTGCTTCTTCAGTAATCAATTTACCGGCTTTCCCATTCGCTCCTACTACAGCTATTTTCATATGAACGCCTCCTACTTGTAACTATTTTAAATACAAGTTAAATATAAGACTTTTCTTAAAAGAAGTCAAAGAGAAATGCTTAAGTAGTAAAAAAAGACATAAAAAAACGCCGTGTCTGATTACACGGCGCTAAACAAAGGGGATGGGAGAAATTTCTCACTTCAAACAAAGGGGTATGTTTGTTATGTGATTAATTTCATGTACATAATATAACACGCCCTCCCCCCCTTTTCAACCATTTAAACTGAATAAATTAAATTTGTCACAAACTCGTCAAATTGAAAACGAATTCATTCATATTAAGCTTTCATAAGTTTTTCAAATGCATCTAATTTTTGTTCAAATACTTCACATGCTTGCTCAATTGGCTCTGGTGATGTCATATCAACACCCGCATTTTTTAGTATTTCAATTGGATAGTCGGAACTACCTTTTTTCAAGAACTCATTAATATAGCGTTCTACTGCGGGTTGCCCTTCTGTTAAAATTTGATGGCTTAAACTTTGGGCTGCACTATAACCAGTAGCATATTGATATACATAATAATTCATATAGAAATGAGGTATGCGTGACCATTCTTTACTAATATGTTCGTCAGTTTCTACTGCATCACCGAAGTATAGTTTATTCAATGCTGCATATTCTTCATTCATACGAGTTGCTGTTAAAGGTTCTCCCGCTTCTTCAATTTGGTGAATTTTATGTTCAAATTCAGCAAACATTGTTTGGCGGAATAATGTAGCACGGAAGCGCTCTAATTCTTGGTTGAGTAGTAATAAACGTCTATCGTCATCCAAATGTTTATCCATGTAATCACTCAATAATGCTTCATTACATGTCGATGCTACCTCTGCTACGAAAATAGTATAATCACTAGCGTTAGCAGGTTGATGCTTACGACTGAAATAACTGTGTACAGAATGGCCAAATTCATGAACAAGTGTATATAAATCAGAAACAGTATTTGACCAGTTGAGTAAAATAAACGGATTAGTCAAATGAGCACCAGAAGAATAACCACCAGAACGTTTGCCTTTATTTTCAAAAACGTCCACCCAACGATTGTTCAAGCCTTCTTTTACTACATTCATATATTCTTCGCCCATTGGTTCCAATGCCTTTATCATCCATGACTTAGCTTCTTCATATGGCATATCAAATTTAACATCTTTTACCAACGGCGTATAAAGATCATACATTTTCATATCATCTAATTCTAATAATGATTTACGCAGTTCAGTATAACGATGTAATAGTGGTAAATATTTATGAACTGTTTTCACTAGGTTGTCATAAACTTCCTCTGGAATGTGATTATTACTTAAAGCTGCTTCTCTTGCTGTTTGATAATTATGTGAGCGCGCATTAAATATACTTGTTTTTACTTCGCCTGCTAAGGTTGCACTTAACGTATTATTATAGGCACCATATTTATTGTATAAATTATTGTATGCTGATTGACGTAACACTCTATCATCCGACTCTAAACATTTAATAAATGTACCTTGTGTTAATGGATGTTTATTACCTTCACTATCAACAGCGTCTTCAAACTCTAAATCTGCATTACTAAACATACCATAGACATTATTCGGCGTAGACAAGGCATCTTGTGCTTGAGACAGTAATTTTTCCTTATCTGCACTTAACACGTGAGGGCGCTTTTCATTAATTAATTTCAAATCAAATGCAAATTGTTGTAAAGGTTCATACGCTTCAATATAACTTTGTATTTGTGCTTCATCTATTTGTAAAATTTCAGGCACTAAAAAGCTCCAACTAGCATTAAATTTAATAATGAGTTGGTGTGCTCTTGATTCTAAACCAGTGTATTTATCATTTGCAGTATCTTGATCTTGTTTTAAATGCGCATATACATACACTTTTTCCAATTTGGAACCAACTTCTTGTTCTAGAGCTAATGCTTGGTATAGTGTTTCAGCACTATCTGCTAAATGCCCTTTAAATTGTTCTTCTTGACCTAAATATGATTCAACCTCAGCGAATGCTGCTTCAAAAGCATCATCTGATTCAAAGATTGTTGTTAAATCCCATGTATACTCAGGATATTTAGTTTCTTGTTCTTCTCTTGTTAATTGTTGACTCATAACTTTCTAAACCTCCTAGAAATCTAATTGTTATAATTTTCTCATGACACGTCTAATTTTGCACGTTATATTGTTTACTAGTTTTATAATGCTGAGCAAATCGATTTATCAAACGTTGTAACTCTTTTGTAGTATTAATATTTGGCGTAGCAAATGTACGTCTCTTTAAACTATTCACCACTTGTGTTACTTGAAAATTAGGTAGTTGTAATTCGTAAATATAACGTAATTGCCATAAAACAGGGTGGGTTTTTATTAATAGTTGCTCAGGATATACATGACCTAAATGCTTAGCTACCCATTGTTCTGTAAGTTGTAATTGATACATTAAACTTAATGTCGGTTCTAACACTGACTTCCTTTTGCGACAAAATTGCAAATACTTTAATATACTTTGCTCAGGGATTTTAGCAGTTGATACTCTTTGTTGCTCTGAACAGTTATTGAACGTAAATTGGTTTAACTTATTATAGACCCCTTTAAACTTGTTATGACCGTATGCCATAATTTGTGTTATTACGTATAATCGTTCACTAGTTGGATGCCACGCAAATAATCTACGTAATTGAGGCTGAATACAAGCACTTTGAAAATCCGTTAATTTAAAATAGTTATACTTTACTGTAGGTAACAAAACTACCCAACAAACCATGTAACCAAGTAATTCATAATTTGAAGTACGGCGTTGTAGTTCAACTAGCGTAATGTTGGAAAATTGTAGTTCCACTACTACTTTATTATTTAGTAATAAATCCGGTATTTGTGAACCTTGGCGTATTTGTGGTTCGATTTGCACCTCATAACCTAATAATTGTAAGTCTTGCGCTAAACGATATTTCGCTTTATAGTGTGTCAGCGTTTCCCCACTATGATTAGGTCGACAATTTCGTTTAATATGTGTGAAATGAGCTCTTTTAACTGTTCCTTGTCGTAATACTACTGTTTCAGCACAATGCGGACAAAAATAAGCACTACCTCTTTGTGCTTCATGTGCAGTTATCAATGATCCGTTATTTTGTTTAGCATAATACATTTTTTCACCTCATAAGGATACACGACGCTACTCATCGAATTACTTTTAAAGGCAAAAAAATAAGCCATAAAACTATGGCTTATTTGTCTATACTGTATTTATTTTATTCTACTGTATCAGGAAAATAACGACGTACTTGAGAAGTCACGTTATGACTCATAATAATTTTCGCATAATCATTTAAATATACTTCTGACTTGTCTGTAGGATGTGCAAATTCTAACAATTGACTATAGCAATCATTAATAATTTCTTGCTCTACACTTTCATCGAAGTACATAGCATAATAATATTGATTATTAAGACTGAACAGTAAGTCTTCAAATTCATTGATAACGATATTATGTTGATGTGCATAACTAATTACTTCTTCAAAGTCATTGAATTTTACAATTACAGTACGAACATTTTGTTGTTTGTGTTCTTTTTGTTCTTGCTGATTACTAGTTGATTGTTGTGCTTTTTGTTCAAGCAATTCTTCTAGGCTGTCATCTTGGTCAAACGTTTGTGATAAAATATCGCTTACTTGATAATCTAATTGCTCATTGGCTTCATCGTCAGACATATTCATTAAATCTTCGTTTTTCGATTTAGAAATGGTAACTTCTACGCCTTTTTCAAAAGCATGAACTTGAATCCATAATGGACCTTCTACGACAAAATCTTCTTCTTCATTTACTTCTTCCATCATATTCCAAAAGAATTCTTCGCCACGCTTACGATTAGTCCATAAATCTTCGCGTTTAAATCCTCTAGCTTCAATGTCACTATAAGTTATAAATAACTTCACTGTTGTATCGTCAACACGCTCTATTCTCATATCATCTCACTCCTTACAGTCGATGAATAGTAACCATATTGTATTAGAACGTAGTAAGAATTACAATCGTTTTGTTTGATTAAATTTTACTATCATCTATCGATTTCTTATAATAACATATACCCTACTATATACCAAAAAAACAGCACTTATTTATAGTGCTGTTTTTTTGAATTTCACAATTCATTCACAATTTCTATTTTTTATAACGTTACTTCTTTTAATGTATACTTAATCAACTAGACGTTGTGCTTCTTGCAATTGGAAAGTACGTACTTTACGTGGTAAGAAACGTCTGATTTCATCTTCGTTGTATCCTACCTGTAAACGTTTATCATCTAAAATGATAGGACGACGTAATAAGCCAGGATTATCTTGGATAATTGCATATAAATCTTGAAGTGGTAGCGCGTCAATATCAACATTCAACTTTTGATATGTTTTTGAACGCGTAGAAATAATTTCATCTGTTCCATCTTCAGTCATTTTTAAAATTTGTTTAATTTCATCAATTGTTAGGTGCTCAGAAAAAATGTTTCGCTCCGTATACGGAATGTCATGTTCTTGTAACCATGCTTTCGCTTTACGGCAAGATGTGCAACTTGGTGAAGTAAATAATGTTACCATACATCTCACTCTCCTATTTTCATGAATAAAATTCATTGTTCACATTATTTATATGATTAAGAAGTTATTGTATCGTAATGATTTTTATCTTTCTTAACCTTACATACGTTAGTATACCCCTTCAACATTAAAATTAAATGAGAAATTCACAATTTTTCTAAAAACTTTTTAAAAATTCTCAAATCTCATGTGACCTTTAACACTAAAACTGGAGTATATATCTAGTTTAACATAACTTACAAATGATTAAAATACTGTTATAATGAATGCAAAGTTATTAATAAATTAGAAAGTAGGCATCACACAAATGGAAACATTATTTTCAGGTATCCAACCAAGTGGTATTCCAACCCTTGGGAATTACATTGGTGCATTAAAACAATTTGGCGAAGTTCAAGATGATTATGATTGTTTTTTCTGCATCGTAGATCAACATGCAATTACAGTTGCTCAAGACCGATTAAAATTACGCAAACAAATTAGACAACTCGCTGCAATATATCTTGCTTCAGGCATTGATCCGGAAAAATCAACGTTATTTATTCAATCAGAAGTTCCTGCGCATGTCCAAGCAAGTTGGATGTTAACTACAATTGCATCTATTGGTGAGTTAGAACGAATGACGCAATTTAAAGACAAAGCTCAAAAGCAAACTGAAGGTATTCCAGCAGGATTACTCACATATCCACCACTTATGGCAGCTGATATCGTTATTTATAATACGAATATTGTCCCTGTTGGCGATGATCAAAAACAACATATTGAATTAACTCGTAATTTAGTTGATCGTTTCAATACGCGCTTCAATGATATTTTAGTCAAACCAGAAATACGCATGCCAAAAGTTGGAGGTCGTGTAATGAGCTTACAGGACCCTACAAGAAAAATGAGTAAAAGTGATGATAATCAGAAAAACTTTATCTCATTATTAGATGAGCCGAATGTAGCTGCTAAGAAAATTAAAAGTGCAGTAACTGACTCTGATGGTATTATTCAATTTGATCGAGAGAATAAACCGGGAATTTCTAACTTATTATCTATTTATTCTAGCCTTACTGATGAATCTGTCGACGCACTTGTTGAACGTTATAAAGATGCAGGTTACGGGACATTTAAAGTAGATTTATCAGAAGTAGTGAAACAATTCTTAACTGATTTCCAAGAGCGCTACAATGCCTTCTACAACTCAGACCAATTAGATGAAATTTTAGATGAAGGCCGTGACAAGGCTCAAAAAGCGTCGTTCAAAACATTGAAGAAAATGGAAAAAGCAATGGGCTTAGGACGTAAAAGATAAACCTATAGCAAAACAATAACGCCTGAAACATTATTAATGTTTCAGGCGTTATACCGTTATTAACTAGTTTATAAGAAACGTTAAAAGTAATACGTTCTTAGATTAGTCTATTTCTTTTCACCAGTTTCACGGTCAATACTTTTATCTATTTTGACATTTTTCAATGATGTATCCCCACCAATTTGGTGATATACCAATCCTTTAACTTGTGGATTTGTTAAATGTGCTTCACCTTGTTGATAAACAGGTGCAATTGGTGCATCATTTAATAAAATTTCCTCAGCTTTTTTCATTGCCGCATTACGCTCTTCCGGTTTTTTCAATAATTTTCCATTAGCGTCTTTTACTAACTGGTCATATTCCTTACTACCCCAACCGGTGTTATTTTGCCCATTACCTGTTGTCATAATATTTAAGTATGTTAACGGATCTGGATAGTCAGGTCCCCAACCGGAATAAGACGCTTCATAATTTTCAGTCTTTTCTCGATTGACACGCTGTTTAAACGGTAATTGTTTAATTTTCAATGTTACTCCTGGAAGATTTTTTTCAACTTGTGCTTTAATATATTCTGCTGAAATCTTAGCGTCCGGAGTATCCTCTGTATTCATAGTGAATGTTAAATTTTTAATGCCTAATTCTTTTTTCGCTTTGTCATAATGCTTTTGAGCTTCCTTTGGATCAAAGCTTAATGGAGAATCGATAGTTTTCGCAAAATCTTCACCGTTTGGTGTTTTAGCGGTTAAACTTGATGTAAAACCATCCATAGCTTTAGAGCCATTGTTTTTAACTGAATTCACATAACCTTCTTTATTTATAGCTTTGGCTATAGCTAATCGCATATCTTTATTTTTAAATGCAGGTACAGTTTGTTGATTCATTTTCATATAAAATGTACTTGCTTTTAATCGTTTTTGTAACCCTTCCTCATCTTCATATTTTTCTACTTGGTCTGCTGTAATTAATGTATCATCAACTGAACCTGTATCATATAATGCCGAACCAGCTTGTTGATCTTTTAGTATTTTATAGTTCGCTCTATCTAAATGTACTTTCTTCTTATCCCAATAATTTTCATTTTTTTCTAATTCAATCTTATCTTCAACTTTCCAATTTTTCACTTTAAATGGACCATTGTACACAGATTTTTCAGCAGTAGTACCATATTGTTCACCGTATTTTTTTACAGCTTTTTCATTTTGTGGCATGAAAATACCAAAAGCAAACAATTCATTTATATAAGGTATCGGTTTTGTTAATTCTACTTTTAACGTATAATCATCTACAGCTTTAACCCCTAATTCATCGACATCTTTTTTACCTAAATTAACTTCTTCTGCATTTTTAATATCATACATTATGTAAGCATACTCTGCAGCTGTATCCGGCTTAAGTGCTCGTTGCCAAGAATAAACAAAATCATGTGCTGTTACTTTATCTCCATTAGACCATTTAGCGTCTTTTCGTAATTTAATAGTTAATGTTTTACCACCGTTACTTTCTTTAGGCAGCTCTTTTGCTACACCTGGAATGGCTTCATCTTTATCATTCAACGAATATAAGCCTTCGTAAACTTGATTGAAAATATCAAATGACACTGTGTCTGTGACCATTGCTGTATCTAATGATGCCATATCTTGTGGTATTACTTTTCTAAATACTTGTCCTTTATCTGAATAAATACCTTCTGCACTACTACACCCAGCTAACACAACAGCAAGTGCAATCGTGATAATAAGTAATTTGAACTTCTTCATCTAACTCCCCCTCTCCCTGTTATTGTTGCGTTTGAGCGTTGTTATTTTTTAAAGTTTCTGCTTCTTCATCAGTGACAAAAACATAATGCTCGGGTGACACTTCTTGTAAAGTGCGTTCTTTATCTCGTGCTTCATCTGCTTTATATGTTATACGTTTACGTTGTTTTTCACTTTCTGGATCTGGTTGAGGCACAGCCGATAGTAATGATTGAGTGTATGGATGGAGGGGATTATTGTAAATTTCGTCCGCCGTTCCTAGCTCCACAATTTTACCAAAATGCATTACCGCTATTCGGTCTGAGATATATTTCACCATAGATAAATCATGTGCAATGAATAAAAACGTAATGTCTTTTTCACGTTGTAGCTTTAACAAGATGTTAACTACTTGTGCTTGAATAGAGACATCTAGTGCCGATATTGGTTCATCGGCAATGATAAACTCTGGTTCAACTGCTAATGCACGAGCAATTCCGATACGCTGTCTTTGTCCCCCTGAAAATTCGTGTGGATAACGATTCGCATGTTCTTTACTTAAACCTACAGTTTCTAATAAATCATACACACGTTTTTTGCGATCTTTTGTACCAGAAGCTAATTTATGAATATCAATGCCTTCAGCGATAATATCCATAACTTTCAGTCTAGGATTTAATGATGCATAAGGGTCTTGGAAAATCATTTGAATTTTTTTGTTGAATTTCAAAGAATCTTTTCTGTTTTTTATTTTTTGAATATCTACACCCTCGTAGAGAATTTCACCATCAGTAATATCATTAAGTTTAATAATGGCTTTACCTGTTGTTGATTTACCACAACCAGATTCACCTACAAGTCCAAATGTTTCACCTTTGTATATATTAAAGGAAATATTTTCTATCGCTCGTACTTCATTACGTTTGCCCTCGTTAAAGTACTGTTTTAATTCTTTTACTTCTAACAGTGTTTCTTTATGATTGACCATTGAACGACACCCTTTCTACTTGTTTAGGCTTAGCGTAGTTATTTGACATTTCACGCATGCGTTGTTGTACCATTGCTGGCGGTTCAACTTCTGGTGCACGTTCATCCAATAACCAAGATTTCACATAGTGCGTTGGTGAGACTTGGAACCATGGTGGTGCCTCTTTGAAATCAACATCTAATGCATACTGACTACGACTAGCAAACGAATCCCCTTTAGGCGGATGTAATAAGTCTGGAGGTGTTCCTGGAATAGCAATCAACTCTGTATCTGTACCTGTTGTTAAATCTGGCATAGATGATAATAATCCCCATGTATACGGATGTTTAGGATCATAAAATATTTCATTAACATCACCAGTTTCAATCATTTGTCCTCCATACATTACTGCTACACGATCTGCTATGTTTGCCACTACACCTAAATCATGGGTAATAAAAATAATAGACGTATCGATTTTATCTTGTAATGATTTCATTAAATCAAGTATTTGTGCTTGCATCGTTACATCTAAAGCCGTTGTTGGTTCATCTGCAATAAGTACTTTGGGTTCACATGCCAAGGCTGTAGCAATGACAATACGCTGTCTTTGTCCACCTGAGAATTGGTGTGGATACGCGTTAAATCGCTGTTGAGGATTTGGTAATCCAACTAATTCCAAAATTTCTATTGCTCGCTTTTTAGCATCTGCTTTATTGTAATTTTTATGTTTGATGAGCGGTTCCATAACTTGCTTACCAATTTTCATCGTTGGATTTAATGATGTCATCGGATCTTGGAATATCATCGAAATTTCTTTACCACGTAATTTAACTAATTCTTGTTCTGATTTTACACAAAGGTCTTCACCTAAAAAATTAATTTCCCCTTGTTTGATACGACCGGTATCACCCTGGAACAATTTTGTAATCGCTTTAGTAGTAACTGATTTCCCAGATCCAGATTCACCTACTATTGCTAATGTTTCACCTTTATTCAAATAAAAATCTACACCACGTACGGCTTGCACTTCCCCTGCATCAATATCAAAGGACACATGCAAATCTTTTACTTCTAAAATTCTTTCTGACATAAAAAACGCCTCCTTTGTTATTTACGCATTTTAGGGTCAAATGCATCTCTTAAACCATCACTAAATAGGTAGAAGAATAATATTAATAAACTTAACACTAATGCTGGTATGAATAATTCATGTGGATGAATTAGTAACATCGCACGACCATCATTAACGAGTGAACCTAGTGATGTTCTTGGTGCTGGTACACCAATACCGATAAAGCTTAAAAATGCCTCGAAGAAAATGGCATTTGGAACTGTGAACATTGAAGTAACTACAATAGCACCTAATGTATTCGGTAAAATATGTTTAAAAATTAATTTTAATTTTGATGACCCTAACGTACGAGAAGCCATGACAAATTCTTGCGTTTTTAGTTTTAAAAATTCTCCACGTACTACACGACTCATACCGATCCAACCAGTTATGGCCATCGCTAAAATAATCGTCCAAATGGAAGGTTCAAAAATTAATACGAACAAAATTACAACAATCAATGTTGGAATAGACGCGACAATTTCAATAATACGTTGCATCACATTGTCTACTCGACCGCCGAAGAAGCCGGATATTGCACCGTATACTACTCCGATAAAAATATCTAACAACGCGGCTACAACACCAATAAATAGTGATACTTGAGCGCCTTGCCAAGTTCTAGACCATAAGTCACGGCCTAATTGGTCTGTCCCAAACCAAAAGTTTTCTTTTACGCCGGCCTCTTTATAGGCATCTACACCTTGTGCGCCTTCACCGTCAAAAGGCAAGAATGACAGTTGATCTAATACCGGAATTTTTGCTGGTAAATTACGTCGATCTACATCTTGTTCGGCATAATCATGTGAACTCATTAATGGACCAACTAACGCTAGTATCAAAATAATAATCAATCCTATCATGCCGACTACTGCTAATTTATTACGTTTTAATTGTGACCAAGCATCCTGCCAGAAGTTTTTACTCTCACGCTGCATCTCTGGCTCTTTAGCAATATCATTATTACTTTTAACAAAGTCCTCGGCCATAACACCACTTGTAGTATTAGCCATTACTGCATTGGAAGCATCATCAGTTAAAAATTCATCTCTTTTATCTGTCATTATTTCTTACCTCCTTGCACACGAATACGTGGATCTATCACACCGTATAAAATATCTACAATAAAGATAGAAACAATAAACAGTGTACTAAATAAAATAGTGGTCGCCATAATAACTGGGAAGTCATTTGTTGTAATTGATCGTACAAATTGATCCCCTAAACCTGGTACACCGAAAATATTTTCAATTGTCAATGTTCCTGTTAATATACTGGCAAGCATTGGCACAATAATCGTAATTACTGGTATTAATGCATTACGTAATGCATGTCCAAATAATACGCGCATTGTCGAATTACCTTTAGCTCTCGCCATTAATATATAGTCCGAACTTAACACTTCTATCATTTCCGCTCTTATGTATCTCGTTACGGTTGCTAATACAGCTGCCGAAAGTGCTAATGATGGCAATACAGCTGTAGAAATACCTTCCCAACCTGCAACTGGGAATATTTGTAATCGTACTGCGAATACGTACTGCAGTAATACTGCTAAAACGAATGATGGTACCGAAACTGCAATAACTGAAATAACGGTGGCAGTATAATCAACCCATGTATTTTGTTTAACTGCTGCAATAACCCCTAGTATCAATCCTAAAATTACTCCTATAACCATAGCTGCAATACCCATTTCTAACGATGGCAATAAGCGTGGTTGAATTAATTCCCACACAGGTTGATTATCATATTGGAAAGAATTTCCAAAATCACCAGTAACTACATTTTTTAAATAGTTACCGTATTGCACTGGTATCGAATCATTCAAACCGTACTTCTCGTTTAATAATTCTTTTTGTGACTCATTTAACTTTTCATCATTAAATGGTGATCCAGGCATCAATTTCATTAAGAAAAAGGTAATCGTTATAATAATAAATAACGATAGAAACATATAACCTAATCTTTTTAAAATGTATTTAAGCATAGCTCATCCCCCTTAAATGTTCAAAATTAACATTCCTTTCAAAATTTTCAGAAATATTATACATATTATATAGTTAATTTACGTATTAATCAATATAGTTTCGCTTCACATTATTAAAGGATAGCATTATTATTTTTATATTAATTGAGTGATTTTAATATATTAAAGCGTTAGCATATTAATATTTTGTTTTTTCAAATTTTCAGTTATAATTGTGGAAATGCTTATTTGGAGGATAATGAGTTATGCGCTTTTTTAAAAAAAGTATACTTTGGTTACTCGCAACACCTGTGTTAACACTTATATTTTCGCTCATAAGTGATTTCACTTTAACAAACTACATAAATATTTTGTTTATATTATCTAGCATTATCGCAATCCTATCTTTTGTAATGATTATTATTCAAGAAGGTGTTTTAGATCCTACAAGCTATGGATTTCGCCGTTTAACATATCAACTATCTACAAAAAAACGAAGACAATCTGTAGCAGACGATTCCTTTTTCAATCCTAAAAGCGCTAAAAAGGACCATTATGTTATCACATCTTGGATAAAATATGCCTGTGCTTGTAACATTATCTATTTTCTAATTAGTATTGCTTTAGCCTATATTATATAGTAACTACACAAAACGCTTCCTATTGCATTCAATAGGAAGCGTTACTTTATTTTGAATTTAGTAAAATTAAACAACCGTAAAAACCTCCATTATAAAAAGGTTTTTACGGTTTAAAGTTATGATACTAATGTGTGTTATATAGATTAATCAGCAAACTTTTTCAAAATAATTACTGCATTATGTCCGCCGAAACCTAAACTGTTACTCATAGCATAAGTAATGTCTAAATCTTGAGCTTCATTAGGTACAAAATCTAAGTCACACTCTGGGTCAGGTGTAACTGCATGGATTGTTGGTGCTACACGTCCTTCTTTAATAGATAATGCTGAGAAGATAGCTTCTATACCACCAGTAGCACCTAATAAGTGTCCTGTCATAGATTTTGTAGAACTTACTTTCAATGAATGAGCGGCGTCACCGAAAGTATTTTTGATAGCTTGCACTTCTGTTAAGTCACCTACAGACGTACTTGTACCATGTGCATTTAAATATTGAATGTCTTGTGCTTCAATACCAGCATCTTTAATTGCTGCTTGCATAGCACGAGAACCACCTTCACCTTCAGGTGCTGGTGCTGTAATATGATATGCATCACCAGTTGAACCATAGCCAACAATTTCGGCATAAATTTCTGCGCCACGCGCTTGTGCAGACTCTAATGATTCAAGCACTACTATTCCTGCGCCTTCACCCATAACAAAACCATCGCGGCCAATTTGGAATGGGCGACAAGCAGTTTCAGGATCGTCGTTTGTTGAAAGTGCTCTACTTGCACTGAATCCTGCAATCGACATATCAGTAATTGGTGCCTCTGTACCACCAGTTATCATCGCATCTGCATCACCACGTTGTATGATTTTGAATGCTTCACCAATTGAGTTCGTCCCTGTCGCACAGGCAGTTACAGTTGAACCATTCGGCCCCTTAGCTCCTAAGTCTATAGAGACTTGACCTGTTGCCATATCTGGAATTAACATTGGTACGAAGAAAGGACTAACACGTCGTGGACCTTTATTTAATAAAGTATTGTGGGCATTTTCAAATGTTTCCATACCTCCGATACCTGCACCAATCCATACACCAATTTTATCAGCTGTACTTTCGTTGATTTCAAATTTCGCATCTGCAACTGCTTCTCTTGCAGCAACGACTGCATATTGCGTAAAACGATCCATTCGTCTTGCTTCTTTTTTGTCAATATAGTCCTCAATATTAAAATCTTTTAGCTCACCTGCTAAATGTACATTATATGGTTCAGTATCAATACGTGTAATTTTGTCAATTCCACTTACTCCATTTAATGCATTTTGCCATGATGTTTTCGCATCATTACCGATTGGTGATAAAGCACCAATACCCGTAATAACCACACGTTGTTCTTTGCTCATAAATTGACCTCCTATTTACCCCATTTTAATGTAATGGCACCCCATGTAAGGCCGCCGCCAAATCCAACAAATACTAATACATCATCATCTTTAATTTTATTATTTTCTAGTTCTTGAGCAATACTTAAAGGAATGGATGCTGCAGAAGTATTACCAAATTTATCTACTGATACACTCATTTTTTCTTTTGGAATGCCTAAACGTTCACGCGCAGATTCCATAATACGGATATTTGCTTGGTGTGGAATAAACATATCTACATCCTCAGATTGTAAACCAGCTTTTTCTACCGCTCTATTGGAAGCTTCACCCATGATGCGGACCGCAAATTTAAACACTTCACGTCCGTTCATAAATATTTTACCATTATCTGGGTTTAAGTATAAATATTCTCCACCTGAACCGTCTGAGCCAAGCTCATAACTTAAAATACCTCGACCTTCAGATACCTCACTAACAACAGCAGCACCAGCACCGTCGCCAAATAAGATAGCCGTTGAACGGTCAGTCATATCTGTAATTTTAGATAATTTATCTACACCTACAACCAAGATGTTTTTATAATCACCTGATTGTACGAATTGTTTTGCATTAATTAGTCCATACATAAAGCCACTACAAGCAGCTAATTGATCCATTGATGCTACTTTACTAATACCTAGTCTGTTTTGTAACATGTTACCTACTGTTGGAAACGGATATTCTCCAGTTGAAGTAGCAACTATGATCATATCAATGTCATTTGCTTCTATTCCAGCATCCTCAATTGCTTTGACGCTGGCTTTATAAGCTAAGTCAGTAGTATCTTCATCTTCTCCAGCCCATCTTCTTTCTTTTATACCAGTCATTTTAGATATCCATTCATCTGAAGTTTCTAAAAAAGACTCGAAATAGGCATTGTCCACTACGTTTTCTGGCGCATATGCACCGAAACCTTTGATACCCACATTCATGGTTGTACACCTTCTTAATATATATTTAATACCAGGTATTAATTTAACATATTTTTTTAGTTAAATACAAGAACAAGCGCACTTGTTTGAGTTAATGTACACATATTATTATTAATCACACTTTCCATCGTCACAAAATCAACAGAATTGTAACCGATTTCTACTATACAAAATATAACCTATTCCTTATAATGAAGTTATATACAGTTTAATTGGAGGCATTATACTATGAAATACCTCGCAGTATTATTTTGGGCTATTTTGTTACTCGAAATGGTTAACTTTGTATTAAACAGTTTAGATGGTGGCGGTGCATTAAATTTAATTACACCTATCGTTGTGGCAGTTATACTCACAATTATTGTTGTGTTATTTGACATGACAATGAAGCCATTAAAGAAAGATACGAGTCAACAATAGACAATTTACGTATAAAACAAGCCGATGCACTTCTTGTGCATCGGCTTGTTTTTATAATGTAGCTAGGACATAAATCCCCGTTCAAATAAGAGAGGCTGGGATAATATTGATTCGTTCCAGTCTCTTTTCATATTGGCAGTAGATGACTGTATTGAAAATGCGCTTTAAACTAAGCTTTTTTTCAATGCTAGTCATCCTTGCCGGGGTGGGACGACGAAATCATTTTTTCAAAATTAGATTTCTGTCCCACATCATGTTTTATACGAAACCTTTTTTCATATTGGCAGTAGCTGACTGCATTGAAAATGCGCTTCAAACTAAGCTTTTTTCAATGCTAGTCATCCTTGCCGGGGTGGGACGACGAAATCATTTTT